>JAAIGE0100238546.1_pt1 | contig 40412 bp, 35 predicted proteins | sample 6487951 | NCBI WGS metagenome assembly JAAIGE01 (sample SAMN13974128, study PRJNA590717) | phyllosphere metagenome | biome: tomato field; feature: multiple bacterial spot infested tomato fields; material: tomato leaves; isolation source: leaves from tomato fields | host: Solanum lycopersicum ...
ACCGATCCAGTCAAACGTGAGTAGTCATACTTTAAGACCAAAAGAAAAACACCCGGCCATAACCCCAGTCCCCGAAGGGACTGGGTGGGTAGCTCAGATAGGTCGGTGAGGATGCGGTTGGTGCTGCCGTAGGTGTTCTGCGGTGACGTTCTGGATCAACTCCAGCGCAGTACCTTCAAACAACCCAGACGGTACTTCACATCCTGAGTAGGCATGTTGCCAATAGGTGCGGATGTTGGTGAGTGCATCCATTTGCCATTGGTGCTTGGCCGTTTGGTCAATGACCATTTGACGCACTCCTGCATCGGGGCGGCCGTAGACGAAGTAATGCTTGAACGGTAGACAGGAGGTGACAAAGTCCGACAACAGCTCCAGTCCGTACTGGGACAGCTTACAGATCAATCCTTCGATGATGGCTTGCTGAAATTCAAACGCATCCATGGGCACCCGTGGAATGCGACTACCTTGACTTTTGGCAGAGAACCCATACAGCGGCCGCAACTGATCATGCGTCATGCCGGTGGCCACCCAATACCAATACGCTTCCATTGAGGAGAACGACCCATAGCGCGGATGGGTAAACCGCGCCCATTCAAAGTTGGACAGCACCCGGCCCAGCGGGGTGCGTCCTTTGGAGTAGACGTTGATGTGCGAGATCCCGTCCTGCTCTGGATCGATCAGGGTTGCGACCACCCGAGACTCATCGTCCATTGCCTACTCCTCATCGTCGTCATCTTTTCCGAAGTTGGCCGCATCCACGCCGACCATTTCCAGATTGATGGTGCGCGAGTGCACGGTGACCCGTCCATCGCCCCACTTCAACGTCGTGGTAAAGGTGGCCTCCACCGGTCCCAAGAAGTAGATGCCGCGCTCGAACATTTTCCAGGACATGGTCGTGTTGAGCAGGGCCTTGCGCATGTTGCCGCGTAGCGAAGATCGCGAACGTCCACGGGCCGCCAACATGTGCCGTGGATTGTTCATGAACCGCTCCATCAACCGGTGCCATGCAAACGGGTTGATGTTGACATCGTAGAGAATCTGTCGAAACAATCCCGACAACACGTCACGGGCTTGATCCACCCCGCGCGTTTTGTCGTTCAAGATCTCCATGCCTTCACCATGATTGTACATGTGTGCGTAAACTCCTGACTAGATTGTGATGTTCCCAAAGCGCTCTTAATGGCGTTATGTATCAGCAGAGGTAGTGCATAAATCAGAGACCGCAGCCAGCGCCTCTAGGGCACCGATGACGTCTAAGAAGAGAAAATTGTAGCGCAAGGTATAGTATTGGTACCGTGGCAGGTTCTGCGATTCTAACGCACTTAAGGCGTCGTCAATCTCAAACAGCCACTGGCACAACTGTTGGAAAACGCTGGCGGGGGTGAGGATGTGGTCCTCACGGGTGGACAGGAAATAGTCCAACGTGAACTCGCGGTGGTTGTCCACCGGAACGTCCAGTAGCGCGGCCTCACGCAATTGGTCAATCGCAGTAAAGGCTACCCCGATGGCTGAGATCAAGCCGTCTGCACGGCTATACAGGCCGCGGTAGACGGTGCGCTCACCCACGGCAGCGGTGTAGCGGGTAAAGGTAATCTCTGGAGCAAATTCACGCAGCAGCGTGAGTCGTCCGGTTTGCAAGATATCCGTGGTTGAGGTGGGTAAATCGGCGCGCTTGCGCAGGTAGATGGCCCGGCGTTGCGCATGGGTGTTGCGGGTGACCCAAGATTTTAAACGGGTGAACATAGGCAGGCTCTCTTGCTTACCTTTCAATGATATGTGATTATTATTCGTTTCAATACAGGTGCATCATGAGTCAGCTAAGTTTAGCCATGTCTGATATCGAAGCAAATGCGAACATCGATGACGATGACTCCATCTTGCGTCTGGTTCAGGCCAAACGTCGTAACATGGTCTTGTCGTTGTCCAGCGGGTATGAACTACCCGCAGATCCCAAAGACCGGGTCCTATTGCAACATGTGTTAGCGGATATGGCCAACACCGCCATGTCGCGCAAGAAGCTGGGTGCGGCCAAAGAGCAGTCGAATCTGGACCGCGAGGCCCAGGTGCTGATTGCAACCTTGAACTCCCAGCTGCAAGGCCGCTCACCCTTCGCTGTTCCCACTGATGCGCAAGGCAATGTCCTGGAAGGACAGCTGGCCGATCGTCCCATCCCCAAGCTGCAACTCAGCGAGGAGCGCCAATTCCCAGACTCGGCCAAAGAGCGCGGTTTGGCGATTGAACGCTACGATGAGTTTGCCGCACGCATGACGCCGATCATGGATGAGAAACAGCGGCAGGCGGCCCGAGACGCCGGGCTAGCGGACGAGTAAGTAATTATTCGCCTCCACAAAATGGGGCGGCATACAAAAAATAACAGCAGCTCCTCCGCACTGGGGGAGCTGCTGTCGTTTATGCCGCCGGGGTCTTTAACGCCTCACGGATGGAGGCTTGGAGCTTATCTTCCTCCAGCGCGGCTGGATGGTTACGGGCAGGCTGCGGGGCCTTGGCGTAGTACATCTGCTGCCACTCCTCGGCACGGTCCGGCCGGGCCATACAGTAGAAGTAGGTCGGCATCGCATCCAGCGCAAGGAACTCTGCAAACGCCTTTTCCACCAGCACTGCCGGATCGGTGTTGGGTCGCAATCCGTACTTGCGCATGTCCTCTTCCGTAGGAACACGCTCTTCGAACAGGGTGGGGGCAAACACGGTGGTGCGCGGTGCAATCACCCGCTGCATTTCTGCCTGATGGTGATTGACCCATTCGGTGAAGTTGTACATGAACACGCTTGCGTATTCTTTGCGCAACCGCGTCATGGTCAGATCCCGATTGGGATCAAACCGAACCAACGTCACGGTGGTGTCTAACCCGCCACGGCGCAACACCGCATTAACCAGGGCAATGCGCTCAACATCGCTCAGCTCGTAAGGCCAGATGTTGACCTCCACCAGCGGCTTGCGGGCGGTGGGGCTTTCCATGTGCGCCACTTCCAGCTGATGGATCAGATCTGCCAGCATGAATGGAATCTGGGTGATCGTGGCATCAGGCAGAATGTCGGTGGTGCGCGCATCCCAGGCGCTATCGAACTGCTCTTTACTGACCCCGGCCCAACTGAAATCATTGGACAGGCGATGGTAGTAGCGATCGTCTTGGGAGATCTGCACCGCAGCATCGGGACTGATCCCGTGCAGTACCGCCAGGCGCGTATCGAGCAACGCATCCAGCTCCAGGTAGATCTTTAAGTATTCCATGGATCAGCCCTTGGCCTGCAACTTGGTGTAGCCATCGATCAGTTCACCGATCTTACCGGACTGGTTGAGCAACACAATACATAGCAACCAGGGGTTGTTGGTGTACAGGCGCTGCAGATCAGCCACGGCAGGCAGCTTACTCAGCAGCTGTGGATGGATGACGCCCTCTGCGCTTCGGTTGCCACCATAGGCATTGGCCACCCAGTCCACCACCGATTCAGTCAGTCCCCAGCCATGCAGTGAAAACATGACGGTGCCGGTCAATTGCAGCATGTACTCGGTGACGTCGCGCCGGGCTGCAATCTTCAGCCACTCCGCCTGCGCCGCTTCTTCATCACCCACCAGCGGCCACCGGGCCGAACTCAAGATCGTGGCAAAGCCATTGAGCAACTCACGCGAGATGGCGCCGGTCACCGGATTGTTCAGACCTTGGATCGCACTACGACCGACCAGCTCCAAGACCAGCTCCGGCAGGTTCAGTGCGCTCGCGTCGGTGAACGGGCGCAGGGGTGTCTTTACAGCCATGGAATTTCTCACTTAAAGGGGTTACAGCGTATTCGCCAAATGCATGGAGTTGAGGAACGTGCTGAAGGTTTCGGTGGATTTGACGCGCGTCGGACCCAGGGCCTTGATCGCATCTTGCTGGACACCACCGTTTTCCACGATGGCTCGACTCATCGCACGGTACGCGCGGTTATCACCACCGCGGAACTTGATGAGCTCTTCAATGGAACGATCCAGCCCTTGGGCAAACAGAACTTGGATTTCAGGGAACGAGGCCTTGGAGCCTTTGGACGGACCTGCCGGCTGGCCGGTCATTTCATCGATGTGATGATTGTCCTCGGGCATGGAGATCTTCTTGATGAGCAGCTGCTGCTGACGGCGCAACGGCAGATCCATCACCAGTGCCTTGGTCGGTGTCAGGTAGCGCTTGCGCGTCACCGGATCGGTCAACCACAACTGCTGGAAGAACTCATGGCCAAGCTCTTTGGCGATTTCGAAATTACGCTCGATGGTCAGCTTGTGCTCAGCATCGAGATTGGGCACAACCAGATAGACGGTTTCCTCGCCCGATTCCAGTTGCAGCATGTATTGGTCAAAGGCCTCATCGGACAGTTGGTCCAAGCGCTCTTTGTAGATGGCGCCTTGGTTGGCACCTGGAACGAACTTGTCGATCCATTTAACTAACTCAGCCGTGGCTGCTTTACGGTTCCCGCTCATTGCCGGATGTCCTCAGTGAAAGATCATGTCAGAGGATAAAGACGGACAACAGAGCCGACGCTTTCCAGCGCCGGCCCGATGTGTTGTCAAGTTGTAGGTGTCGGCAGCAAACCGACCTGCCACGCGGGCAGATTTAGCAGACCAGCAAAGTTGTCCACGGTGGGAACCTGATAGCCGGGCGGTTGGGAGAACGGCAATCCCATCCGAACCAGTTCGGGAACCACGTAGACAGAGACCAGGTGCAGCCAGTGGTCAAAGTCCAGTCCGTTTTGCAGCGCTTCACGGGTGGCACGGGTATCTTCCGGAATCGCATTCAACTGCAGCCGCAAGTAGGCATTGACGCTGGCCATTTGCGATTCCAGATCCTGGTAGACAGGTTCTGTGTACAGTAGACGAAACCGGGACGCCGAGCCCACATCGCGTGTAGCGAGCATTGCGTACAGTGCATTGGAGACCGCCCAGGGGTGACTGGTAGAGTGCTCAACGGTGTTCATGTGGATGTTACCCAAGGAGGGGGGATGAAGACGGAGAAGGCGTCTTCGAGGTAGGAGGTGGGTCACCGCCGTACGTGGCAGCGGATCTTGTAGTTGAAATTAAAGCTGGACCAGTTAGGATTCGAACCTAACCTCAGGCAAGGGGGCTGCTCCAACAGCGACGAGAGAATCGAACTCTCACTGTACCCGCGTCTTTACCTGCGCTCTGGCCGGGTGAGCTCCTGGTCCATAAAACAGTTACAGGCTACGTACAAATCCCACAAGGATCGCCACGGCATAGCCTGCAAAACAAACGGCTTGAAACCGGTTGGTGAACTTGGCCATCAGGCTGCCTTTACTTCCGGCAGCTTCAGCGCCGCACGCTGTTCGGGTGTGAACCAGAACGGCACGTACAGGCCCTTACGCATACGCATCAGATCGATGGTGGACAAGAACGGCTGTTCCTCGAACGCTTCGTCTTCTTCGAATACCCAGTATTCGCGGGTATTGAGCAGCACGTTCCAGTCATAACCCATGGCTTTCAAGTCTTCATACAATTGCTTCGGCGTGCAGAAGATGTTTTCCTCGTCGCGCCACAGCTGCTGAATCTGACACATTTCCGAGGTGATGGTCAGTGCCCGGCGCAGCTGTTCGTTATCGTCGATCTTGCCACGCACAGTGGTGCGCGAGAGATTGACATCCGGGAGCAGATCCAGGAAGTAGGTGCGGTCATTGCCACCCAATCCATAACGCTCGTTGGACTTGATGAAGTGGAACTCGGTCATCGACGACAGTACGCCATCGCGCTGGGAGATCACCACTTCAAACGGCATGCCGGTCGGACCGTTCTTGCCGCGCAGGTTCTGAATCAAGATGGTGATCAGGTCGGTGTCACCTTCCTTGTCATCATTGCTGTCGCGCGGATATTCCGGCGCCTTGGTGCCCTTATTCTGCAGCACGCTCATCTGATAGACGTACCACAGATTGTTGGTGAGGAACGTAAATTTCTCCGGCACGTTCTTGAGCGTGGCGTTCTTCAAAAACGCCAGCTTCTTCTCCACCGGCGCATACGCATCGAGCTGATGTTGCTTGCCCACGTGGGCGGTGAGCATCAGGAAAATACCGCCCTGCCCAGTGACCGTCGGTACCTGCATGAGCATCTGGGTTTTGTGCGCTGCCGAACGTAGCGCATCGGTATTGGCCGAGGCCTCACCCAGCTTGTTCTTCTCGTAGATCTCTTCCACACCCTTGGTGGTAAACTGCGAGAAGGAATCGACGAAACTGATGGTCGGCTCCAACACATGCACCGCCTGGCCATCGGTGGTGGCAAAGGGTAGCGTGAGTGTGAGCTCTTTGGCGTTCTTCTGCTTGACCTGACCCAGCGCTTTGAGCTGGGCCCAGTACTCATCGCCGCTCATCACGGTGGAGGCAGACAGATGGTAGCGACCCGACAACTTCAGATCGACGTTACGCAGCTTGTCGTGCGTGCGCGCCAACATGTTGGCGCGATTGAGTGAGGCAGAGTCCTCGGTGTCGAACTTGGACGTGCGTGCACGCCGGTAGCGGTTCAGCACCGACAGGTTCATGTATTCAGACAAGGTGGTCTTGTGCATGTTACCACGACCAGCGACGCCGGAAACCTGGGGCAGTCCACCGAGGATGTAGGTCTCGCCGCGCTTACCCAGCTGCGGCTGACCGGTGGGAACGTCCAGCCCGGCGCCAATATTGAAAATCGCACGGATGTCCGGAGCGGGTTTGAAAAACTGGTTGAAATCAAACGGTTCCATGAATGGCCTGTCTAGTGGGTCGTGGCGGGAGCAGATTGCTATACAATAGCCAGCGTGTATACATTTTTAGCGTAAGAGTATGAAGACTTCCCTTCACCCATACCTAGCCAAAAAGGTAGAGTCCTGTGAAACCGCTCGTAACTCTCGCACCAACCGAACTGACGATGGAAACCTTCCGTCACCTGCAGGAAACGATCTCCCTCGAAGCGTTCGCCGGGAGTGATGGGCTGCGTCAGGCAATGACCCGTTTGCCGCAACTGTACACCGGCGCCAAATCGTTCTATGCACGCTTTGCCGGCAACCTGGCTGCGTTCATGTTCAAGACCGGCGACATCCGTGATCTGGCCACCGATCTGGAACGCTGCAGCTACGTGGATATCCGCGGAACGCTGGTCACCGTCCCAGAGGGCCTGGGCGTGGATCTGCTGGCCTACACGCAGTGCCTGCTCACTTCCACCACGATGGCTCAGAACATCACCAAAGACGTGCTGGCGCCGTTTGAGCACTATCTGGCGACCCTGCTGGGCGATCCGCAGCAACTGGCCGCTCTGACCGGTCAGCTCAAGGTTCCCGAACTGCGTTTGCATCAGTTGGAACCGGCCGAAAAGAAGATCAACGCCTGCTTTGTCCACAGCGGCAAGCGCGAGGCGCTGGTGCCGTTTGGCCGCGCCTTCCATCGCATTGCGGATGTGCGCACGCTTAGTGGTCAGCTGGAAAAGCTCGAAGCTGCTTTCGGCAAGGATGACCAAAAGCGCATCATCGAACTGACCCGCCGCATCACCGAGATGCTGGGTGAAATCATCACGGTCATCGAAGGCCAGTCGGCCACTCAGCGTACCTCCCCGGCTGCGGTCAAGGCGCTGAGCGACATGTCCTACTTGGTCGCCCGTGAGTTGGAACATTACGGTCTGGTGCGTTATCGCCTGACCGAGCTGTCCAATTCGATCGATGCCACCATGAAGCAGATCGGGACCTGGATCAACCTCCAGAAAGCCAAATAAAAAACCACCAGCATACTGCCCCTCTCACCCGAAGGTGAGAGGGGCAGGTGTTATGGCGCTTTGTCTTCGTAGTGGGTATAGATCAACTCATTCACCATCTCACGATCTTCTTGCGTGGAGTTGGTGAACTCCTCGACCACCACCGCCGCACCCACGGGGATCTGTTGCGGGTATTCGAACGATCCGGTGATCTTGACAGGCGTCTTCACTTGGTCCCGGTTTTGCTTGTCGCGCCAATAGCCCTGTGCGCGTAGCACATTGACACGGTGACGCAAACCTGCAGCGGTGGGCACCACCCGGTGTTGACGCATGGGCTTGCCCTTGCGGTGGAGCACGAAGCGACCACGCAGCTGCTGCTGGCGATAGAGGGCGACTTGTTTATCGATGGCTTGGTTCATGGAGATTCCTTAGTAGTTGAGGGCGGTGTAACTTCGAATTGCTGCGCGAGCTGTAGTGCATCTTCACGCAATGCTTGAAACGTGTCATAGGCGGTAACTGCAGCCGACTTACTCTTCTCCAGTGCCTCTCGCACTTGCCTGAACTCCACGGCCACTTTAGCAAACTCTGCCTGATTGGTCGGATCGAACGTCCCAGGTGGTTGGAGTTCAGCAATCGTGTACGCTAGCAATCGCAATCTCTCGGTATGGTTGTTGACTTCGGCAACCGCGTTCTGGTAAACCTCATGTCCCAGTAACACCGACTGCGATATGATGACAAACCGTTTCGTGGCAGAATACGTTGACCACTGCGGATCTTCCAGTGGATTGACCATAAACGCATAGCGTTCCGGGATCAGATGGTAAGGAACAGGGTCATTGCGATTAAGTGCATCAGACATCAGCGCGCTCCTTACATGAGTAGCAGGTCTGCGTTACCTAGCAACAGCGTCCCCTTGGGCAGGGGCTGGATATCGCGTTCGATGGAAGTGACAGGGGCAATGGTTGGAGTTTGATCGACAGTGGTCGGATCGTATTCGTAATTCGACATGTCTTCAAAATTGGTTTGGAACGTATGCACGGGAGGACTCGGGAGATAAGTGGGTTAGTGAAACCGGTGGGCGATCAGGTGCAGTTCTTGCAGCGCGTTGGCAGCAATCTCTACACGCACTTCTTGGGCTTGCTGGCGCTGGCTAATTTCCAGCAACTGCTTATCCGCATCCAAGAAGCGTTGCCGGTAGCCGATGTTGGGGATGGGACTGGCGCGCAGCCGCGCCGACAGCGCGGTGATGTCAGCAATGATCGCATCAAAGCGCTTTTGCTGATCGCGGTAGGCGGCACGTGCCAGTCGAATGACCTGACGCTGTTGACGAATCGCCAGCGCCAAGCTGTTGCGTTGTAGCTTGGTGGGGTAGCTATCAAACTGTGGATCAGTCAGGGGATCGATGGCGGACATGAGCGGGGCACTGGTGGGGAGACCTGACAGTGTTATAGGTTTGAGATTTAGTGGAATCGCGGCATAACACCCCTGTCCCGCCACGGCCTAACCGGGGCGAAGACAGGGTGCTATGGGTGACTCATCCCAACACCAACTCATCGGCGTTGGGAATGTCAGTACGATCCCCGAAGACCTTGGTGAGCATGTCATGCACATCCGAGATCATGGTCGGTGAGTCTGCATACCGCAGACCCGGTGTGGCCCCGTCGACGAGTTGCTCGCACAAGCTACGAATCTTGGCGTCTCGCGCAGTCGGGTCAGTGACCTCCATTTCAGCGTTGATCAGGTTACTAAGGGAATCGCCGTTACTCCACACGATATCCCGGACCGCCCATGGCATGCGTAACGCTTTGTCGCTTTTGGCCAAGTTCATCAATGCATTGAGTTTGCCCAATGCCTCTTCACGCATTTCATCCAACCGCACAATGCGGTAGTACAACGATGCGAGGAACAAGATCCGCTTGCCGTGGGCGTTTGTCATGTGAACCAACAGAAACAGAACCAGGCGGTTGAGAAACCCACCGGCCGATTCTTGCTTCAACGACACATTCATGAAAACACCTCGAAGGATGCAAGGCGCATTGCGGCGCCTTGGGTATGTTACGGTGGACTGCGTCAGCTCACTTGAGCTTGAGCAGTTGGAGGTTTGCGTAGGCACTGCACCACAAGCCAATGTCTCCGTCCGCCTCCACGATGGTGGCATAGCGAATCGCCATGTTCGACTCGGGCCAGGTGACCACGAACGCACGAGTGGATTCACCCGCCAATGCAGACAGTGTGTTGCGATCAGGCAAGTCCAAACCCAGCGTGAGCTTGAGTTCAGTTTCATGAAGATCGCCCTCACGGACTGCATACTGGGCTTTCACATCCAATACCCGCAGGGTATTGGTAATGTGGCCTTTGAGTTTGAACACGGGCTTCTTTTTACCGTTGCCTGCGTCCGCCTCATACAGTATGTCCGTAATATCCGTGCTTGTGACGGCGCCGTGATTACGCGTGGCAATGTGATGCTGCAACACCGATTCGAGCATGTTGATCGTATCGATCGCATCAAAGGCTAAACGTGCCGGTCGCACCTCACGCGTCAGGACAATCTCCTCACTGGCCGAGATCACTTTGGACAGGCGCATGCGTGCGTAGTCGCGCTTGAGCAAGGTGGAGCTGTACTCTTGCAGCTCCAAGTAGGTGCTGGCGTTGAGGATCTCACGCAGCTCCCCTACGCTCAGTCCCAGGTAGCGACCTTGCGCCATGTTGACCGCCTCAGCGCGCAGTGCTTCCAAGACCGGCTCGGCTTCTTTGAGGTAGACGATCGTGTAGCGGCTATCGGAACTGCGCTTACCCCACAGCTCGATCGGATCGACTTCCTTTTTGTCCTCACCATCTTTGGCCGACTTACCCTTCCCGGAAAAGCCGGTGTAGTACACGTAGCGTCCATCGGGGGAGAGCACGTTGTCCATCGACAGCGCCGAGAAATACCAGTGCGGCTGACAGATCATGCGCGAGCGATCGGTTTTCTTGGACCAATATCCTTGGGCTTTATCTTCCTTGTGGAATTCCACCGGCGAGCCATTGAGTCCGGCAGTGATGGCGCGCGAGGCATGGGCATCGACGATCTCATTGCCCGGTTCACCCGAATGGCCCTTGACCCACAAAAACTCCAACTGGATGTTGTTGTCGTTGAGGGACTGGCGCAGTTCCAGCAGGCGCTGCCACTGGGGCACGTTCTTAACCTCGCCCCCGTCCACACGCCGCCAGCCATTGCCGGCCCACTTGTCCATCGAGGACTGGTAGCCTTTAATGCAGTACTCGCTGTCGGCACGAATGAGCACGTGCTCAAACTTCTGCTCGATGGAGTACTCGATCGCACGGGTCAGTGCGGTCAGCTCTGCCACGTTGTTGGTGGTGGGCGGTTGCAAGGTGCCAAACGCATTGACGTAAGTATTGACAGTGATCGCCGTCAACTCTTCCAGCTGCTTTGGGTCCACCTTGGAAACCTTGGCGTTTTCGATGTAGCCCTTGGAGGTCATCTCGCCCGCTTTAAAGCCGGTGCCCTGCTTGGCCTTTTCCGGCTTGAACGAATAGCCGTGCATTCCCCAGCCACCCAGACCGGAGGTTTGACGGAAACCGCCGTCGGTGTAAATTACAGCACGCAAACGCTCGGTTTCAGTAGGAGTCTTGGTGGTCATGGTATCTGCTGGCAATAGGACTTATGTAGCATCAGGTGATGCTGTCAAGTTTTACGTACCGCCCGTGGAGCACTTGAGCAAGTACGCTTGATAGTTTTCATTGGCGATGCGGGCATAGTCGGTGTACTGGGTGCGCGTGCGCACCAATGCACGACCCAGACGCTCGATCACTTCTTTCTCGGGCTCGCTGCCATCAAACTCAGGCAACGCGCCCAACGGGGCTGGAACAACAAACACATACGGCGGACAGCTCGGACGCGCCGCAGCGGCGGCAGTCGAGGATGTGGTCTTTTCAAGGCGCTGGGTGCCGTCCATGCCGATGTACACATCTGGGCGGGACTTGCGTCCGCCCAGATGGACATAACCGACACAGCTCGTCAACAACGCAACCACCAGTCCGAGGAGTAATCCTCGAAGCATTATGGTAACCTACGGGTGTTTAGGCTCAGACGACTTTTCGCTACTGAAGATCTGCTTGAGTCCATTCCAAAATCCCTTCTTCTCAGGAGGGGCAGGTGGGACGGTGGCAGCATCGGGTGTAGCAGCTTGCGTCGGAGCAGAGGAAGGAACCGCACGTTTGGGTGTGGCTTTACGTGTGGTGGTGACGCTGGATTTACACTGCGGATAACCGGACCCTTGATACTCTAAGTTGACCCCGCAATGCTGTAGCCAGTTTTCGTACTTATCGTTACTCTCAGCCAAATCACTGTATTGTTTTTGGAGCGCAGTGAGCTGCTCTTCCAGATCGGTTGCGGTCTTTTTATAGGCCTGTCGATCAGTCTCTAATAGCACCATGTGCTGACGCACTAATGTCAGCTGGCTTTTTGCCAAGGTTGCCTCGTGTCGAGCTGCAATTTCCCCCCTGCGGGCCAGCATGGTCGAATCGAACAGATAGATCTGCGCGCCGAGCATAATGACCATCATCGTTAACCACGCACAAGTTACCCTGTTGCGCCCGATGAAATCCTTCAATGTCCCATTTTGGAGTAGGTTCTCCTTCAAGAATGGGTAAGCGATCTTGCCAATGGCGACGAGAATGTTCCATAGAAACATGGTCGGTCCTCAAGATCGGAGTAAATGGTATAGACTTGCGACTAAGGTCCTGTGCTTTTCAAGGATGCTGTATGCGGTCCTCACACATGTCCTAAGGCGCCAATCCCGTGAACTCCCATACATCCCTTTCATTGGATGTCCACGTGTTGATTTCGCCCGACACCCCGCGGTGTTGGGTACGTCAATGCCTAGACAGCATCCAAGCTGCCATTGCCCGTGCACCGTTTCCGGTGCAGCTGATTACTGCACGTGGGGTGGTTGGGCATATTGGCCAGGGCCGACATCATGCCTACCAATTGGGCTCAGCCCCCTACGTCACCTATGTCGACGATGACGACTTTCTGTTACCTCATGCCTTTGAGGCGTTAGCCCCAGCGCTGGCCCAGTGGCCCGATGCGGTCTTCCCTGCCGAGCAAGTCCTGTTGCATGATCGTCTGTATTCTGGTCAGCAGCGCCATCACCTCCCAGTGTTTCGGCGCTCTCACATAATCGATCATCGTCCATACGTTTGTGCCGGAGATGTGGCACAAATGGAATACGTCAAACACCTTCAAACCATTGATATTGTTGAGCCTGTTTATGTCCATCGCATTTACAGTGACTCCAAAGCACGCCTGTTACGCCGTCAGTACCGCGGTGAATTAGGCCGCTGCCTTGCATACCCTGCTGCCGTTCCCCTTTTGAATGCGGAGACTCCTCGTGTCTAACCTGCTCCTTAATCCGTCGTTTTTCGTTGACAACAACGGCAACACTCCGCCTGCCCAATGGGACGGTGCCAAATACTCGTTCATCTACAGCGAACAGGGGTATGATTCGATCTACAGTGGTCCGCAGTTGAGTGTGGCCGTTGGCGACACCCTGCAGGGCTCGTTGGTCAACCACGCTGAAAATGACTTGACGATCTACGTCACGCTCAACAGCACCCAAGTCCTGGTTCACACTATTGCGCCGGGCGCCACCTATGCGCTGAACGTGACCTTCGCCCAGGCCGGCTATATCAACATGCAGTTCACCGCCACTGGCGTGTACTCCATGGATGCAGTACTGACCCCGACCGGGTTGCCGATCGAAGATGGTGATGATGAAAACCCCAACGGTGCCGATACCTATTCGGCCAAGGGCTTTCTGTCCTTTGGCGCGATGGTCAACAACACCAACCGCCAGGTGGCCGCCCTCGGTGAGCTGAGCGTCTACTCGCAGACCTTTGCCCGTGACCGCGAACTGTTCTCCACCGGTTCGGGTGGCTCCACCGATACGGCCATTACTGCGGCGATCTTCTCCAGCGCCTCGGCTGCTGACGGGGATGTGGATGTGCCGGTGCAATACGGCGAACTGCTCGCCGAAATCGGCGCCTGGGTCTATACCCAAGCCAATGACGGTGCGTTCACCAGCAATCCGGAAACCTTCCGTCAGGCGGTACTGGCTGAGTTTGAGTCCAAGCTCTATCAGCTCAGTGTAGGGGCCATCGTTCAGCAGGGCACGATCTTCTTGCCCGAATCGATGACCTTCTACCTGAACGCCAATGCCGTGGTGACCACCGGTCCGGTGCCGGCGTATCTGGAACGCTCGCGGATCAAGCTGTGGCTGTCGGATGCGGCATTCAAGAGCCAGTACGATGAGTTCTCGTACGAGTTCATTGCCCCGGTCGATGTGTTGGATGATCTGTTCAAGACCCGCGATCAGGTCGAGGCAGCCGTTGCTCGCCGTACGCAGTCTGAGCTGATGCTCAAGATTCAGACCCTGGCCGATGGCGATCCCTACACGGTTCTGAAGAGCGAGAACTTCGACAAGCATGATCCTGATGACATCAGTTATCGTCTGCCCACCAACTGGACCTTCTTGATCTATGGTGCAGCTGGCGACAACATCGATGCGATCAAGGAAAAGCTGATCGAGTGGATCTTGGACAACTCCACCCATACCCGCGAGGAATGGGCTGAGATCTATCCGGACATCTTCACCTCCACCGAGTTCATCCTGGCGCCGTTTTGGACCAGCTATGCCATTCCCAACCAGACCTTGGAACAGGGTGTGTATTCGCCCACCGCCACGCTGAACCACGCACGCGCAGTTGCACGTGCCACGGCCGTGGGTACCAAGTACACCGCCGCGCATGTGGATTCGGTCGCCTCGTATGTGGCCACCACCTACAAGTCGCTGGCCATGGTGGTCACCGGTGGTCCGGAAAACCGTGATGGCATCAATCGCTTCTACGCGCAGTTCAAAGACTACATTGCGGTCAACACCACCAGCATTGACTTTGACCGCATGCAGAAAACGACCCAGGACTGGGTGGCGATGATGTACGCCTTGCTGAAGGTCGCCGAAGAGATGACCGAGTTTTCGGACATCCCCGCAGGCATGACGCGGTTGCGCCGTACCGATGCCTCGGGTAACAGCGTGCTGTATGTGGTCAAGTCCTACCGCAACGTGCAGTACCTGGTGGTATCCAAGCTGTCGATGAACAAGTACTTCCCGCCAGTGGAAGTGGCCCCGCTGCAGCTGAGCTGTGAAGGGATCGAAGGGGTCACCACCATGCCCAACGGTGAGCAGTTTGAGCCCTACACCAGTCGCTTCCAGGCCATTGGCGGTGTGGGTCCGATGACGTACTCGCTGGCACAGAGCTTGCCAGACAAGATCTCGACCCATCAGGTGGATCCGGTCTCAGGTGAGTACAACGCACTGTTTGATGCGTCCGGCTCGACCAAGGTCACTGCCTCGGTGGTGGATTCCACGGGGGCGCGTGCAACGGTGGAGTTTGACCTGTACATCCTGGCCGGCACCGTCCCGCAGACCTAATAGGAGGTAAGTCATGTCGTCGTTGATTCCCCCTATTAACGCCAAAGGGTTCTTTACCCTGAAGAGCCCGTGGTCGTTGCCTGCCAACGCGGTGTATGAGTGCATCGCCGTTCGTGAGTTTGCGGACTTCACCAGCATTGGCGAAGATGTCTACTCGTTGGTGTACGAGCCACGGGAGTTGGAACGGTCGGTGTATGAAATCGACCGTAACAATGATGAGAAGATTGTCACGCTGGCCTCGGCCACCCGTCCGACGATCTACGTTCCCTCCAGTTACATCACCGGCTACCCGGCCATGGATAACGTGGCCTACAGCCATGTGGTGGTGTCAGCCTCCCTGGGCGCGTTACCGGACCAGCTGGATCTGACGTTTCTGCAAGATCAGTTGGCCGGGGTCATCTCCGATGTGGTCGGTGTCACTACCGAGGTACACCTGAATCTGGCCCCTAGCGACAGCTACATCAGCGCCAGTCAGCACGCGACCTTGGAAGCGGCCCGTCAAGATGCTATCGCCTCTCGGACTACCGATCGGGCTAAGTTGATTGAAGCGGGCAGCACCATCGATGGGTTGCGTCAGACCATCGCGCAGTATGAGACCTACATGCGTCAACAAGGCTGGGTTCCCCAGTAACGGCATACGCCCCACTCCCCGGCCGCACTGGTCAGGGAGTGGGGTATATGTCGCCGGTCTTAACTTTCCAACAAGACAGCCATGGTTGGATCGTTGATCTGGCCGCGATCAAACAGCGTCTGCTTGACGTTGAGCTTGAAGGCGGCCGGCAGGTCCAGCTGACGGATCAGTGTTTCGGCCAACCCATCCCGCGCAGCCGCCGGAGGGGCCTTGGTGTTGACCGCACACTTGATCAGATGCACCAGCGTAGACAACTGCACATCCACCGTCCCAATCGAGTGGGCACCCGATTGCCGCAAAGCCGACATCAAGATGTCGACGTTGTAGCGCGGCAGCGGCGTGATCGCATAGAACACCGCTGCGATGTGTTCACCCAGCAACTGTGCCACGGTCTCTTGCGTTTGGGCCTGGGTGATCTCGATGGTCAACAGCGGTAACTCGCGCGTGGGGATCGTGCGCCGTTCAAACGCTGCTGGCGCACTCATGTCGCATCCCGGTCAGCATCGTCGGTCGGCTGCTCGGCCTGATCGGGGGATTCGGTTTCAGCCGTGTCCGAAACGTCGTCGACCGGAGCTTCGTCTTCCAGGCCCGCCAAGGCATCGCCCAGCGCCGCTTCCACTTGCGCCGCCGGCAGCGGTTCGGTCAGGCCGATGGATGCGAAGTAGGTATCGAGGATCGCTTCGATCTGGCTGATATCGGTCAAGCGACCGTCATGGTGCATGGCCCAGATATCTTCCAGCGGGACGTAGGTGGCCACCGAGATGAACGGTTCGCCGCTCATCAGCGTCAGCGCAGTGCGGTTGCCGTTATCCACGATCACCCGCAGCCCGTAGGTGATGTCGTCATCCTCGGTCCCCGGACGCTTGTCGCCAGTGTCCACGAAGAACAGGCCCGTGTCGGTCAGCGGCAATTCGCGCGCCGCCGGGATCTTGCCTTCCACGCGCAGACGATCGAGTTCGTTGAGATTCCACACCCCACCGAAATCCGCACCCATCATCACGCGGATCTTGCTGGTCCACTCCCCATCCAGGTTCGGTGAGGTGTCGGCATTGAGAGTCGGCAGTCCGGCGCTGATGCGCGCATCGGCTTCGTCCTTGGGCAGCATGGCGCGCAAGGTGGTGGCCACATGCCCATTGCCCGACAGGTAATCGATGAACACCGTGTCGATCGATTCGTTCTGCTGCTGGATGAGGGTGTTGAAGATCATCGCAGCGCGCTGGTCGTGCTGACCGTTATCGCGCAAGATGACCAGCGTGCCGCGCAGGGCATTGATGATGGCGATCTGATTGCGCAGCAGATGGTCCAAGATGGCCGGCTTGGGGATATGCATCAGCGAGGTAAGTTGGGAATCCACAGGAACGATCCTTTTTGAGTAAGTACAACGAAGAAAATCGCCTAAGTGACCTTAGGCGAAGATGACATGCTTATTGGCGTGTTGGGGAACGGCAATGTTGGTACCATCCACCACCAGCGTTTCTGCTCCAGAGAACCCGCCATGTTGAGTGGCGTAATGGGAGACCATGAACAGCTGACTGTGCTGATGGGCATCCATCAGGCTGCGGATAAAGCGCATCAGGTTCAACCGGTGCTGGTCATCGAAATGCGCGCCGGGTTCATCCAGATACAATGGGACATCGGTCATATTCAAATACAGCATGACCGTTAAGACAAACGCCAGATTGACCACATCCTGCTGCCCCACCGAGCCTTGACTGACGTCCTTGCTGCGGGTGCCGCTGTACAACGGGAAACGATAATCCAGTTCGTTGGATTCCATCCCACACGGCTGGATGACCAGATCGTAGGTCCAGATCTGCTCTAAGATCAAATTCATCTGATCCACCAGACAGCGGATGAACCCACTCATCTCTTCCGCGATCATCCCCTCAGTCGGAGACAGAGCCTCGGCAAGCAACTGATAGGCCTTCTGCCGCACCACCACCTGATTGCGTGAGGTTTCCAGATCACGCACAATCCCTTCCAGGGTTTGCTTTTCACTGAGCTGGCGCTGGATGGTCGACAACTCGTCTTGGTGACTGTGCACGACTTGATCCACGTACCGATTGCGCGTGGCGCTCACCAACTTGGCGTAGGTGGTCTGGATCCGGTCTTGCAGTCGATCCATCTGTTCAAAGGTACGGATGATGAAATCCACCGCGGCCCGATAACGTTCGGTCTCCTGCTGTAACGCACGGGTCTCACGCAACTCGCTGGTGTGGGTCTCGATCTCACGGGTCAGCGTAGCGCGGCGATGGGCCAAATGGTTCAAGGTTCCATCCGCCTTCCGGGCAGCCAGCAATTCCATCTGCCCTAGCCGATGCTGGGTGCGCTCGATCTGCATGGACAGCTCGGTATCTTGCGCCCACTGCACAAACAGCCCTTGCGACTGACCTGGGTTGTTCAGATGCAGCTGCTTATCCAAGATCTCATCCCACAACGGCTTTAAGGTGGGATAGGAGTTGGTGTAGCCCCGCAATGTGCTGTACTGGGCTGCGATCTCAGCAAACTCCTCCAAATACCGTTGACCGGCAGTGATCAGCGCTTGCTGTTGGTTGAGAATGGCCTCGTGCTCAGCTTGCCATGCATCCAGCTGCGCCAGTTCATCTTGCGAGTACCCTTCCTTCCACACGTACCCACACGAGGGACAGGTAGATTCTTTGGCCGCTTGAATGACCCCGCGACGGTGGCGGATCTGCATCAGGCGCGTATCGGACTGCTGATACACTTGCTGATGCTGACGGATCTGCTGGGTGACCTCATCGGCCCGTTGGCGGGTATAGGCTCGATCGGTGTTGTCAGGCATGGTCGAAAACAATGCCCGCAATCCATCTAAGACGCGCTGGTTGTCCTGGAAGGCCTGCTCGGCATTGGCCACTTGCCCAAACCGGCGCAACCGGCCATGCAGCTGGGCGATCTCCGCACGCGCCGCTTCGATCTGCTGTTCGATGTCCTCAGGGACCTCCTCGCCAACCTGCCCTAAGTCAGCGGCCATGGCATCCAGTTCCGCATATTCGCCGCTGGCTCGGTCCAGCATCTGCCGGGCCAAATCTTCGCGCCGGGCCAAATAGCTCACATCGTCCATGACGTCCTGATACGAGCTGTAATGCCGGTTTGCCGGCAGGACAGCCTTCCGCTGCACAATCTCACGCGCCAGCCGCTCCGATTCCCTCAGGAGGCTGTGCAGCTCTGTCTCATGCAAGCGGGCCTCACCGGCCTGCGGATCCAAAGACGTCAGTAGGAGGTTGACCTCGGTACGCAGCTGGGCAATGCGATCTTCCAGCCCGTGCAGTCCCTCTAGCGCTTTGAGGGAGTTGGACTCGGTGGTCAGGCGCTGATTCAAATGCTTGGCCGCACCGATGTTGTCACGGTTGCGTGTGGCCAGCTTCTGATACACATTCAGTGCGTAGGTGTAATCGACGGTGGACAACTTGGAAATCCACTGACGTCGCTTGGCGGTGGACATGGTGGTGAACCGATCCAGTCCGGTCAGCAAGTCGTGCAGCTCTTGGGTCCAGTTGAAATGTTCTTTGACCAGGTCCTTTTGCACCGCACCGGTGTGGCCTGGATTGAGCTCTTCCCCATCACAGAGAAAGGAATGGTGCCAGCTTCCCTTGGCGATGGACTCCAGCATATACGACCGACCCCGATGGGTGATCCAGATCCGCTTGAAGCCATTTTTCTCGTAGAAGCTCGGCTGCGGCGGCAGTGGGGACAACTCACCCAACAGCGAGCTTTTGCCACACCCGTTGGTGCCTAAGATCAACTGCACCATGGACGTTGGGGTAAAGACCATGTGCTCGATCCCGCTCAACGCAATTCGGGTGTACCCTTTCAGTTCGAGTTTTTCAATCAACATAGGTGGATACGCAACTTAAGGGACATAAGCTGAAGTCGGGGTGTAAATTAATGCTAATGGGATGAGCACACTTGACCATTGAGATTTTGTCATGACCGGAAATACTCCGCCCGATGGGCTGTTGAAGATCTACTCCTTGGGCAAAGTGGCCGAGAACAAAGCCCTAGATTCCCATTCCATTCGCGTCACCCCCATTGAACAGTTGCAGATGCTCGATGGTGAGATTAAGTCTGACCCCACCGACCATGAGTCGGAGGGTACCGATGCCAGCGGGCAATCGTACACCGCCACCAGTACCACCGACAACGCGATTGTTGCCGACTGGCTACCGTTGACGGGCGGTTATCAGATGACCAGTCCGGATGTGCGACGCGGCGAGCGCGTGCTGCTGTGGCGCTATGGCGACGGTGACGATTTCTACTGGACCGCGTTGGGGATGGACAACGAGCTGCGCAAACTGGAAACGGTGGTGCACATGTACTCGGCCACCGCCGATGAAACAGTGGAAGAGCTGACTGCTGATAATTCCTACGTCGTCAGTATCTCCACCCACACCAAAGCACTCACGGTGACCACCTCCAAGGCCAATGGTGAGCACACCGGCTGGTGCCTGCAGCTCAACACCGCCGAAGGGCGGTTGATGTTCACCGAAGATAACGGCAATACCGTTGAGATCGATGCGAAAAATGCGTTGATCGAACTGGTCAATGCCGATAAGACCCGGCTGTCGTTGGATCGCACCAACATGTATGTCTACGCCGACGACGGGCTGTTTATCGAGACCGGTAAATCGGTGGAAATCAAAACCCAGACCTACAAGGTCGACTGCAAGGACTACACCCTCAATTGCACCAACAACACGGTCAAGTCCTCCACCACCAAGATGACCTCGGACACGACCATGATCCAAGGGAGCGCCATTACGTTGGACGGCCCCACCAAGGTGGGTGGTGATCTGACCGTGACCGGGGCACTGACCACAGGCCCCAATGCCACCATTGGGGGATTGACGATCTCTGATGGCATCATCCGGTGCGCCGGGATCACCTCCACTGGCCGCGTCAACGCCCCTAATATCAACTAGCCGCCATAAGCCCCTCTCCTCCAGCGACGGAGGAGAGGGGCTGTATGTCAGGTGCGTCCAATTTCCAACAGCTGCGCCTGTGACCACACCCACGGACGGGAGCTGTAACAGGTAGGATCCACCGAGTGTTCGTCTTTCCACATGGTGGTGGAGAAGTTGTACTGGTAATCGCGTGCGATGTCAGTCACCAGGACGCTTTTACCGGCATGCGGAAATGCCCGGTAGTCGTGGATACGGCCGAAGGTCGAAACCAGCGGATATCGTCCCATACTGCCAGGGGCAATGTAGCGTCCAGGCAAGCGCGCCATCTCCACCGGGTGGCGACGCACATACAACGAATCGGTGTTGACGATGACCAAAAACGATTGCGGCAAGGTCAGGTACGCCAAGATGGACTGATCCGAATACAAATCGGCCACACCCACCTGGTCAAGGTTATTGGGATTGCGATCCAATTGCAGCGCGTCCAGGCTCAGGCGCTTGGAGGATTCAAAGATGCGCTCTGGGAACTTGTAGTTGTTGAAGTCCACCCGCAACGTCCGGTCACCGCTTTGACGGTAGGTGGAGTCCAGCACATGCAAGTACCCGCCCAATACCAACAGCACCGTCTTGGTGCTGACATCATAGGGCAGCTTGATGTGGGCAAAGTTGGCGTACTTCTGATCAGGGGTATGCTTGTACACCATGGCTGCGGTGATCGGAATGGTTTCCAGCTGGCCCACTTCACGAAACGACAGCAGTCCCAACTGGTTATCGTTGGCAATGCGCCCGGAGCGGCCGCCATCGATCACCACCAGTCCGTCGGTAGACCCACCGACCCGGTGCACCATCCCATTGACGGTCACCAAGCAGTAGCGCCACCACTGATTAAAGTCCACACCCGGCTTGGAGATCAGCAGATCGTGTTTGTCGCCATCGGGCAACTGGGTGTCTTTGTGGCGTCCAATGGCATAGCGCTGCACGGTATAGCCGGCGCGATACACATCGTTATATTTGACCTGCTTGGAGGTCAAAATGGGGCGTGCGGTGACGGTGGGTAGAGACGTATTTCCGATGCTGGCCAGCCAGCTCGGCAAGGTGCGCGGGCGGGTGGAGGCACCGATCATGGCACGGATAGCGTCCAGGTCACAATACACCTGTCCGGCGAACGCGGTATTGGTCAGTGTCAGCCACACCTTCGAGTACAACTTGAAGATGTCGTTGATATTGACCGCCGTCAAATCGACCGTGGACCACGCACTTGCTTGATTTTTGGAGCGGGCGATCGCACCGACAAGTTGATAAGACATGGACAAAACTCCTGAGAAAATCACATACCATTTTGCTTCAGCGGCGAAAGGGCTTAAAGGTATGATATGGTGCGGTAGAAAAATACAGCATTGACATACGATACCATCTCTCGATCGGAGATTTCACAATGAGCGACACCACTTACGCCTACCCGTTTGACCCAACGGGTACGAAAGCTGCCAACAGCATTCAAGGCGAGCGCCAGACAATCTCTCCTCCGGGGTGGTCTGACTTTTATTTCGTAATCCCCAAGGCCGCGCCGTACTTTCGCGAAAGCCTCAAAGTCTACCATCATCCATCCGGCCGACTGCTGGTGGAAGGTGTTGACTATTTGCCCACACACCGCTTCCATGACGCCTCGCTGGCCGTGGGTAAGCCGGTGTTTGGTTCGATCACTTTCTTCGATAAAACCCTCGAAGGGGTGGTGGAACTGCACTACCAGACCATCGGTGGAAAGTGGACCATCGATGAACAAACCATCTTGGCCGTGCTCTCGGACAAACTGACCAACCCGCGTATCACTACCTGGGAAGAAGTCATCGAGTTGCCGGACCGATTCCCCGTGATTGATCACGAGTGGGATCTGGTGGACATGGTGGGTATGTCGGCAGTGGTGGACAAACTCGGCGAGATTCGCGAAGCCATCATTCTCTCCGGAGAAGGCGGTCTGGGCGATCACTTGGCAGATTTCAACAATCCGCATCAAACCACCAAGGGTCAGGTCGGTTTGGGCAATGTTGATAACTTCCCAACCGCCACCGTGCCGCAAGCGGTCAGTGGTGTGGACAACTCCTCGTTCATGACGCCCGTGCGCGTGGCTCAGGCCATTACCGCCCAGGCGTTGAATCCGCTCAATCAGCACACCTCCGATTTCAGCAACCCTCACGAGGTCACCAAAGACCAGATCGGGTTGGGGCTGGTGCAGAACTACGCCATCGGTACCACCACCGAAGCCCGTGAAGGTAATGCGCTCGACAAGTACATGACGCCGTCGCTGGTCAAGTCGGCCATTGCCTTCCAAGCACTGGCACCGCTCAATGAGCACGTCAACAGCCGCGAAAACCCGCATGGGGTGACTAAGGCGCAGGTGCAGCTCGGTAGCGTGGATAACTTTGCCACCGCCACCGTGCAGGCTGCCCGTGAGGGTATTGCCACCAACATGTTCATGACCCCGGCTCTGGTACGTGAGGCAATCACCTCGATTGCTGCCAACGATATCAATGCCCACGTCAACAACACCAACAACCCGCACAGTGTCACCAAGGCACAGGTCTCGCTCGGTCTGGTACAGAACCTGGGATTGGCTAGCCAGCCCAAGGCTGAAGCCGGTACCGATAACGATGCGTACATGACCCCGCTGTCGGTCAAGCAGGCGATCACCGCTCAGGTGGGTACGCGGCTGACCAACCACATCAACGACACGGGTAACCCGCATCTGGTAACCAAGGCGCAGGTGGGTCTGGGCAACGTGGCCAACTTCCCGACGGCAACGTTGGCGCAGGCTGAAGAAGGACTGAGTGAGTCGGCGTTCATGACGCCTGCCGCAGTTCGTCGCGCCATTCAGACCTTAGGTGGTGGCGATGTCGAATCGCATGCTGCCCGTACGGACAATCCGCATAATGTCACCGCAGCCCAAGTGGGTGCCCCGACCATTGCACAAGTCGATGAAGCCCTGGCTGGAAAGCTGGATAAAACCGAAGTAGCTGCCGATAGCGCCCTGCTGGAAGGTATGACTGCTGCGCAGGTGGCTGCACTGTCTTCCTCGGTGGTGACCTATCCGAAGATCCGCAGTGTCGGTGGCGTCAATGTGGGCGCAACCTGGACCAAGCTTGGTAGCCTGACAGCCGCGCAGCTGAGTGGTACTTCCACCTTCACGGCCCTGCTGTCAGGTGGTGAGACCTACACGGATCTGGCTACCTCCACGGTACTGCTGGATATCAACGGGCTGCGTCCGGAAACCTCCACGGTTACCCTGGTCTCCGGTCCGATGCCGGATTGGTCGATCGGTTATGTGCAAAGCGGCACAGGGTTTGAAGTGTGGGTTGCTTCGCCGGTTCAGCGTAACGCCATTGCGGTGTTTGAACTGCGCGGCGATACCGAGCTGTACACGGCCAATGCAACGGCCCTGGATGCTGCCCCGGCTAACCTGGTGGTGATGCCGACCTCGCGCCAGAACACCGGTGCTGACGCAGTGGCTGCCGATGTGCTGTACGCCAGTGTCTGTGCGACGGCTGCTGAAGTCACCACGGCCATGAACGTGGCCGCCGACATGATCGATGACCACCATGGCTTTGAGAAGCTTTACTCGGCACAGCCCAGTGATGCCACCAAGCAGGCGTTGATGTACGGTACGGTCGCTGACACCGTGTATTGGGATACGTATCAGTGGGGTGGCCGTAAGCGCTCCATCAGTCCGTTGAACGAAGCGCTGGTGAACTATCAGTTCGAGACCACGATCACCGGCGTCGGTAGTCGCGGTGCGATCGGTGTGGTGGCCGCCTACGTGACCGACATCGATGGCAAGGGACACGGCATTTACCTGCTGCGTTCTGATGGCGATCTGGTCGTGCGCGCCAAGGCCGGTAACGTGCCTGGCGGTAGCTTCTACGAGCTGATGAGCGTGGGCTACAACCTGCTGGACAACGATGCCGAAGATCTGGGTTCCACCAGCGCCGGCTTGAAGTGGGGCGATGCTATCGTCAACGAAAACCGCACCGGTACCTACGATCCGTCCACCGTCACTAACGCCTGGAATAAAATGGGCGATAGCTTCAAGGTGCGCGTGACCAAGGCCGGGGCGATGATCACCATTGAAGTCAGTGAAGTGGGCAGTACTGCCTACTCCAGCGGTAAGACGTTCTCCTTGGATCTGTCCTTGGATCCGATGTTCAATGCGCTGTTTGCTGGCGCCTGCCGTTGGGGCCTGATCACCGATGGACTGTCGGTGGAGTCGGGTAGCCGTTCCACGTTCCAGATGCTCAACCGTCCCGGTAAGTTCCGCCGTTACTTGGCGCAGCAAAACGGGGTTGTCACCGCTGGTACTTACACCGGCCAGAATTGGTCTGTCGTGGCCACTCCTGCAACGTTGAGTTTGACTCGGTCCAAGCTGATCTACAGTCAGGACAAGAGTCGGCTTTACGTAGGCCGTGCCGATGGCACGCTCAAGCAGTTGGCTATCGCCAGTTCTAGCTAATCACACTTAGGAGCAGCGGGCAATGAATCCGGTTGTTATCAAATACCCGCTCGATCTGACAGGCACTGCCCCGGCGAACAAAGTCGCCGGGGAACTCCACTCGCTGGTCGGTGTCAACAATCGAGCGTTTGTCCCCAATTACGGGCCGTTCTACTCACGCAGTTTGGTGGTGAAACGCGCCTCGACCAATCAAATCCTGACGCGCGGTACGCATTACGTTGCAGCCCAGCTGTTTGTGGAAGCAACCCTGCGCTCAGGTCAGGAAGTGTGCTCAGTCATCGTCATCACTGACGATACGCTGGGTACGGACTTTGTGATCGATTACCAGGTGGTGGGTGGTGACTATTCGACTTCGGTCGATGCCATCATCCAGATGATCAACGCGTTGGATCTGGACCACCGCTCGGTGGAATGGGGCGCGATCATCGGCAAGCCGGAGAAGTTTCCGGCTGCACCGCACTTACACGACGTGGGTGATACCTACGGTTGGGAATATGTGGTAGCCGAACTGGAAGCCATTCGCCAGGCCATCTTGGTGGGCGATGAAGCCTCGCACCGGGAGATCTATCAGTACGTGGATCACCAGGACAGCTTGACGCGTACGGATGTCAGCACCTTGCGTGCCGAATACGACGCCCATGCCAGCAACCAGCTCAATCCGCACAACGTCACTGCCGCCCAGGTCAATCTGGGCAACGTGCCGAACCTGCCGATGGCCACCACCCAGCAGGCGCAAGACGGTGCCTCCAACCAGTTCTTCATGTCGCCGGTCCGTGTCAAAGAAGCCATTGCGGTATTTGCAGGCAATGAGCTGCGCGAACACGTGGCCAACAAGAACAATCCGCACAGCGTCACCAAGGCACAGGTCGGACTGGGGTCGGTGCAGAACTACGGCATGGCCAACGGCACCGAAGCGGTGACCGGGACAGCGTCGGATCGTTACATGACTCCCGCCACCACCGCCGATGCAATTTACGCACGCGCCCAGGTTCCGTTGGGACAGCACATGGCGCGGTTGGATAACCCGCATAGCGTCACCAAGGCACAGGTGGGGTTGGCCAACGTCACCAACGACAAGCAAGTCGTCAACACCGGCGGTAATGCGCTGAAGATGGTGTGGAACAACGGTGAAGTGCAGATGACCGTGGACAACACGTTCATGGGTCGCATGCATACCACATCGCAGCCTGATCCCAATATCGCCGCGCACGCGAACCGGCAGGACAATCCCCACTCCACTACCAAGGAACAGGTGGGTCTGGGCAATGTACCCAACGTCGGCTATGCCAGCGACGCAGAAGCAGTCAATGCGTCGGGTAACAACCTGATGTCGGCGTATCTGGTGGGTCGGGCGATCTTGGTGCGGGCGGTAGATCCGTTGCAAAACCAGATCAACCAGCGTGTGGTGACCAATTCCAACGCCCAACTGGGATCGCTGCGCATCAATAGCAGCGGCTTCATGTACCAAGACAGCGATGGGTCGATCACCTTGCAGGTAGCTGGTGCACGTTACTTCCAGTGGCAGGCCAACGGTAACTACGTGGTGCACAATGGTCGTTCGTACGCTGGCGCAGGTTTCCAGCCGTCGGACCGTCGCTTCAAGAAGCGCATCCGCAAGATCGAAGCACGTGCACTGTGGCGGGACGTGGACTACAACAACTGGATCAATCGTGAGACCGGTGAGGTCGATCGCGGTTCAGTGGCGCAGAACGTGCAGTTGTTTGCTCCGGAACATGTGAGCGAGTACGATCACGGCACCTCCCGTAAGGTCAAGCGTCTGGCAGTGAACTACACCGGCTTGGCGTATGAGATGGCGCAAGCGGCCGGTCATGAAGTGGACCGTCTGCATGAGGAAGTGGCGCAGCTGCAGCAGTTGGTGAAGACCCTCATCGCTGAACGCGCATAAGGAGAATCGCCCATGGCTTCGCTTTTCTACAATGCAGCAGGTCAAGACTTCGATGACCTTTTCGAGCCGGACCCTAACGGTCCGGTTGCCGATAACTTCTATCGTGCCGACGGTAGTCCGCTGCGCTATGCGAGTTTGTCCTACGGCAGTCGGATCGGTGATGTCAATCATTACCTGTCCGATGGCCGGGACTTGGCCAGCATCTGGGCAGGGCGGGGGACGGTAGCCTACACGGTTGGCAGCATCGGCGACATGGGGTCTTACGACAACATCGTCGCCTACGCCCCCTCAGTGGATTGGTATCCGGCCCATTGCCGTACCAGTTGCGATTTCATCTTGCGCCGCAACGGGACCTGGCAGTTCATCCAGTACTCGCGTAACTTCCGGGCACGGGCAGTGCGCACTCGCAGTGGGGCAGTTGGTTACCTGTATCCAGAAGGATCGGTAGTGGCCCAGGGGAACTGGGCACAAAACCCACGCGGGGACTTTGGCGATGCCTACACCGTGGATTTTGTGCAGGAGGCCTTCGAATGGGGCCGGGTGGACTATCCTGGCAGTGCCGGGCAGTTGGTGTACCAGCCTAACAACACCAACAGTAAGGTGGATAACCTGACTGGTAGTATTGAAGGGTTGGGGACGAACATTCCACTGTGGGATGATCGGGTATTTCGTGGTGTGTTGGATCAAAACACCACCGCCAACATGAACGGACAACGCGACCGTAATGCGGGTTGGTCCACCTACAATCGCGGCATCGTGCGGGTTTACATCAAACGCAATGGTGCCACGGTGCTGACCTTCCGGGTCTTGTTCAACAACCAAAACCGCTTTGCCGATATCGATGTCGTAACACCTGAGTAATGTCAGATGCCTGCCAACAGATCTTCGGGTCTGTTGGCAGGCCTATGATACAGCAGTTTTTCTGCCACCTCCATTTTCCTGTGAGCATGTCGCCATGTTGAACGCTACCATTACCCCCACTGAACTCTCGCGGGCTATTCCGTATGCCCGATACGAATGTCTCTATGGGACTGTCTTTGATGAGCGGGCCAGTGCGTTGTTGGGCGCCAAAGTGTGGCGCGTGCGCGACACGTTCAAGTTCCATGTGTGCACCACCGATCAAGACGGTGATGTGTGGGCTGTCGTGCCGGAGGGGTACCTGAGTGACGGTAGCTCCATTCCTTCCATCGTGTGGTCGTGGTTTCCGGCGTGGAAGCAATCCGGACGGGCTGCCATCATGCACAACTACCTCATCGAACACGGGGAAATGTACGCAGGCGGTCGTCGCGCTATTTGCAGTCAGACGTTGGCCCATCAGGTGTTTCGCCTAGCTCTCATCGAAGAAGGCGCCACTGCCTGGCAGGCGCGGGTCATGTACAACGCCGTGCGGCTGTGGGGGATCATCCGTCCATCTCGCAAGTTCGGCTATAGCGCGATTAAACGGACCCTGGAGCGCGAGTGGGAATTTGGTGCAGCCAAGGCGCTGTAACCGATGCACGGCCCGTAGCGGGCGTTACACAGCGGTATAGACGGCATAAAGCCCACTGACCCCATTGCGGCGGTCAGTGGGCGCTATGTCGGTTACTGCGGCGGCGGGTCCGTTGCCGGCACCGGTTGCGGATACGCAGGATGGCTCGCATCGATCGGTCCAAAGATCGGATCGTTGACAGCCGGCGCTGGCGTAGCAGCAGGCGTTGGGTTAGCCTGCTCGGTTTTGGCGATGGTCTCCAAAGCGCCGATGAACTTACCGGCCAACCGTTCCTGGGAGGGAGAAATCTCACCACCGTTCTTGACTGAGGTCACCGCAATGGAAATGGCCAGCATCAGCCCCATCAGCACGATCACCAACGCTGCCCCGAACCCAACAATCTGGCGCAGGGTGAATTGATTCTCGGCAGTTGGAACTGTGGTGATCGGCGTACCGGCAGGGGCCGTTACCGTGACCACCGGTGCTGGAGCCGGCTCTACGGGGGTATCTTCGCTCAGCGTCAGCAAACCAGTTACAGGGTCGAAGTCAGATTCCATCAGTTCCAGAAAATGCTCCGAGCCGCGGATCAGCAGGCGCTTGATCAAGTCGGCGCCGGTACCGGTCGTATCAACCTTGACGTGGTCGCCCACCCCACGATTCAGTGCAGTGACCAGCGAGGCACTCCACGGGTATTGCGTTAAGGGGGAGTCGCCTACAACTCCCAGGAGGTCAGCCAGCTTCATGTCGGGAACCTTAAATGGGGAGGTTGGAAAGGATGATCCCGGCCTGATAGCATCCTACACAGATCGCGTCGGCCCGATGCTCATCGAGCTCGGCAATCGCGATACCGGAGGGGTTATGTAAGTCCTTTTTCGCCAACAGTGCACGGGTCATCAACGTCTTGTCTTTACTGGTCCCTTTCACGCCCATGTACTTTTTCACCGAGGAGGGATCGATGATGTTCAATGGCATGATTGGATCGTAACGCCAGGTGGCGCGACGGATGGCCAGCATGACCTCGGTCAATGCACTGAAAGCAGTCGGAAAGCGCCCCATGTAGGGCGCCTCCGAGACAACGGCATGGGGCTGGGCGTAGTTGAGGTACCCGAAGATGTTCTCCTCATGGGCCAACAAGCGCGCAAAGCGTTCCCCTTGATGCAGCACCGCGCGCGGAAACGCACGCATCATCTTACTCCCCTCAAACAGGTGAGTGTCAGCCAACGAGAGCACTCGTGTGCTCAGATCGATTTCCAAGATCGCAGCGCCAAAGGTATTGGTGCCTGGATCGAACGAGACGATACGCAGTGGCTCATCGCCACAAGGATGCTGCAACATGGGAATTAGCCGTTGTCGAGAACGAACAAGGGTTCAGATGCGCCCAGGTCCAGGTTGAATTCAAAGCCACGATTGGCCGAGGTGACGGGATAGTTGTCCGACACGTGGGTGGTGATGGTGGCACCGACCACTTCCGTGTACGTACCCGAGCTCGTTCCACCGGGCATCAGCAGGGGCACCTGGCGATCTTCGCCTGCGACCAAACCGATTTCGGAGATGACGCCGTAGTATACGTTATCGAACAAAATATTTACACCGTTCAAGAACTCAGCCACATCGTTTTCCGTCATACCCAGCGCCAACACCGCCGACGCCGACAGCGTGGTGCCATCGGTACTGACCACACCCGTCGGCGGAACCACAGGGGCGACCGGATTCAGGTTCGCGCCCGAGGGTACAAACGGCGAAGAGGTGGTCACGCCATCGATCTTGGTATTGGTCAACAGCTGCGGCACGACATTGGACATGTCCATGCGGCGGCCGTAGTACACCACGTATTGCACACCGCGAATGGTTTCCAGACGGCGCAAGCAGTACTTGGCACGGGTGGTAGCGTCGAGGTCTTCAGAGGGCTTGCGGATCACAAACGGCAGATGCTTGAACAGCGCCGCATCGGCAGCCGAATGTTTGATCGGATAGGTGTAGGGATGGCCGTCGGAACCGGTCTGGTTGCGATGACCGCCATTGCCGATGACGTAATAGCGCACCCGCGGCAGCGCACCGTTGGCAGGAGAAACACCCGACTGAATGTCGAACTTCTCATTCAAGGTGGAATTGGCCAGCGGGGTATAGGGCAGACCGAGCAGCTGCATGGTCTGGAGACGGCTACCGTACACGGTACGGGTGATCTTGGAAACGCGAACAATGTTGGCCATGGGAAAACCTTTGTACGGTAGTAAGTTAAGAGATGATCAGTGTCGACAACACCGCCGGCACAGCAGGCCAGCTGATGCGGTCAGGGAACGCGGTTTGAGCGGTCAGTTCGCGCAACGCCGCAGCGTATGCGATCACTGAAGCGGCCTGCTCGTTCGTCCACGGGGTGGGTCGACCAGCAGCCACGCGGAAATTGTGACGGCGTAAAAGCTTTTCCACAAAGATCAGCAACGCATAGGTTTGCTGATACGCCGAGGCACGCAAATGCTTCGAGGTGAGGGTAGTCATAGCGTGCATCCGGGGTACTGGGAAAGATGTCATAAAATAGGACGCTATAAGCGGCATAAAACCCCTCCCCGATGAAAGGGAGGGGTAGGTCCTTATGCCTGCGAGATCGGTGCCGGGTATGCCGGGATGGCGTAGGTGTTTTTGTAGCGGGCAACCCCGCGCGTAAACACGAACCAATCCACGTATCCGCCACGAAACACTTCCGTGGATTGACCAATGGCACCGTAAGCGCCAATGTAGCTCACCGGTGATGCGCCTTCGGAGAAGGAATTGCTGCTGTTCATCAACGTGCTGGCCACGATCGCGCCGTCCACACCCAAGTACAGCCGGTTCCCCTCACGTGAAACAGCCACGTGGGTGGTCCGGGTCATTGGGATCGGATTCGGTGATGCAATGCGATCGTATCCCGCACCCCAGAAGAACTCCAAGATCAACGAGGTGTCCACCCGGAAGCACATGCCGCGATTACCCACACCATCGTTACGGTTGTTGAACAGATTCCCGTAGACGCCCGTGTCCGTTGGGCGAATCAACATCTCCATGGTGAAGTTCTCAGTCCCTATGTCGTACAGCCCGTAGGTATTGCACCGGAACGCACCATCGACGGTGGGGAAGTAACCACTGCGACTGCCCGATAGCGGGGCGGGCAGACTGTTGGTGATCACTGCCTGTCCGATTGGGCTCCATCCCAACAACCCCGACTCATCCACAACGCAGTTATTGCGGATTGACTCAAACGTCAACCGGGTATTGACCATATCGGCGTATGGATCAGACGGATACTCAGTCTGCGGTGCCGGCAGCGTGGGTACCACATAGCCGGCAGTATACAACGCCTCACCAAAGGAGATCTCCAGACGTGCCATCTGTCCGTAGAACGACTCACTGTAGCCGGTGCCATTGAAGTGCATGCCCACCGCTACGTAGGTCCCTGCATTGGTGTCAAAGTCGTAGTTAGCGGCTTTGGGTGCAGAGGCCACGATCACCCCGTTTTGTGCCAGGTACCAGCGTCCTGCAATCGGGTCAAACGTCAACGCCACATGCGAGGTGGCATTCATCGGCAAGGTGGTGTTACTCACCATCAGATCGGACTTGTCGCCAGTATAGGCCTCCAGTGCGCCGTTGGCGTTGATGCGGAAACCGATGCCGAGGGTATCGGCAGTATTGCGCGAGCTGACAATGACCCGGTTTTGTGGGACGTTGTTCAGTGCGAGCGAGCTGGGATTGATGTGTGCGGAAATGGTCCACTTGCGACCATTGAGATTGAAGAACTCCGCACGATTTCGGTACCATCCCCCATCCCCCCGGAACCACCCTGACCGATAACCACTGAGCGCCCGATAACTCGACGCCGAGGCCGTTCCTTGCACAATCCACTCACCCCAATTGCCGACGTCTTGCAAGTTGTGAATTTGCAAGGTGTTGTAGAAATTGAGGATCGAAGGATTAGGCGCACGTCCATTCAGACGCAAGATACGCAGCAACGCATTTTCACGCGTGAGGTAATCGGAATACCCCCACGTCATGATCAACGTATACCCAAACACGTTATCCACTGTCCGCATCCGAACTGGGTCGGAGTTGGGTGCAGCAAACACCGTGTTATCGGCGCCTTCGGTGTTACTGTCGAGCATCCAATGATCCTCGTTCGACAGCGCCAGTGCCGATCCACGCGGAACCAACAACCAGGTAATCATTGGATCACCATCGGTCGGTGGCGACAGCCCCAGCTTTTCAACCCGGTCTGCCGAGTGCAGGAACTTCACGGTCATCTGCCCTTGCGGGAAGGTCACCATCCGGCGACGGATCAGCATCTGCGTGGAGTTATCCGAACCCACCGATTGCCGAACGTACTGTGAAAATGCCTGGGCTCCGGATGTAGCGGCCATCACCTCACTCGCCCACACCTGATCGCTCAACCAGCCTGACTTACTGAACAGCGCTTGGTTAATCCCAATGAAGGGCACCGACAGATTCGTAAAGACCTGCTTGGGCTGCGTGCCGCTGAGTGGAATCACCACCCCGGTGGGCTGTCCTTGCACGTACGCCATGGCCAGTCCATCGGTGGAGGCGTTGGGATCAAATGCATCGTTACCACCGTCACTCCATCCTCGACCGTCGGTCATGTCCTTGACCGGTGTAAATGGATCGGTCCAAGTGGGTTGTTCACTCCATTCAATCGTCACTTGTCCGGCGAGCGGTTGCGGAACACTTGGGGCGGCCAGCGTGGGACGGTTTGCAATCCGCACACCGGCTCGGAGCCACTGTTCGCGGGTGAGAATCGATGCCCGGCCCCATGCCACCACCAGCGTGAACATGAACGACTCGGTGGTAGTGATGATCGTTGGGTCCTTGCCGCTGACCACATTCCCGGCTTGATCGATCACCCCGTTGCGCTTGTAGGCATTGGCCACGGTGTCGATCATCGATCGGTACGGCTCACCTGGAATCAGGCAGTAGCTGATGGCAGGATCGCCTGCCGCTGGGTTCAATGGATTGGAATCGTCACTGTGCAGGGTTTTGAAGTACAGCGTATTGCCCTGGTACATTGCATTGGCGATGTTGTGATACACGACCTGCGAGGTCGCCGCATCAGAGCCGAGCATCAGGTTACTGCCCAGGGAGAACCGGGTTGCACCGATACCATTGGCCACCACCACAAAGACGTTGGGGGTTGCCCAACCCGACTGCACGCGCACGCTCTCACCCGGTGCAAGGGTAATGTCCTGGGTGTGGTACGCGCCTGTGACATTTCCGCCACGTACATCCACGGCCACACCACGGGTTCCCTTCACATCACCTGCCGGATACAACGTCACCAACTGGCCACCATCCCAGGTATCGTCACCACCGTCGACCCACATTCCTCCATCCCAATCCTTGGTCGGAACCATCGGATCCTCGTAAGCTGTGCGATTGACATTCACTGACATGGTGCGTGGGTTAAAGAACTGCTCCAGCCCCACACCGCGTACGGTCCGTAGCTGCGACAACGTTCCACGGAAGCCGCTATTGGCCCCATCCCACAGGTTGGCACCCAACATGGTTCCACCCTGACCGAAGGTAAAGCTATCGTCCACGGTCATGGATGCCTGCGGGGTGTTGTTGATCGTCAGCGACAGCGTGGTGCCGGCGCGACTGAGCATGAACGTGTACTCCTGTTCGACCAGCAGTACCAATTCACTTTGCATCATCGGACGGGTATAGCTGGTCCGTGCAAAGGTCAGTCGGCGGGGTTGACCGAATGTGGTGTCGTCACCGCTGATGTACAAATAGCCTGCACCGCCAGTGAAGGTGGTGCTTGCGCAGTTTGCAATCAACGTCCCAAAGGTTGCGACAAAGTCATGCACCACGAACGTACCGGTCAACGTAAAGTCACCGTTCCCATACCCAAACCCAGCCGAGTCGGCCGTGCGAAGGTAGGCGCCGTTGGCAAACGCGGCGGTGGTGCGCACGCCCAAGTCCGTGGTGGTCACCACGACCAGGTTACCGTCTTGCCCGGTCAAGTTGCTGTTAACCCATTCGATCTCCGGTAGCGTCGTGAGCGACAGCGCACCGTTAGAGACCGTGGCGGTCTGATTGACAATCCGGTAATTGGGCTGCGTCGATTCAATGCCCTCATCCCACGCCACCGCCCCTGCTGGCACGGCAAACTTGAACTGATCGGCACGGGTACGCAGGGTGAACTGACAGCCCTGTCCGGTGCTGGCCACAAACGGTACCAGCGAGGCTTGCGCAAGACCGGGATGTTCGTACGCAGGCATCGGCAGGTTAAGAAAGTTCACCTTGCCGGTGGCAAAGCTAACCAGCACACCGACGGTGACGCCATCATCCCACGAGGTCCGGAAACCATCCCCTTGAATTTCGGCAGCGCTGAAGAAGCGACCATCATTGCGATAGGCGACACTGGGCGAGCCGTATGCGGTGACCGCAGCGGCCGTCAGGGCCTCCGACGGATCCATCACACCGACCCACACACTGGCCGATTCTTGATTGATCTTGCGCACCACCACTTCAAAGTAACGAACCTGATCACGGTTACCACGCGTGGCCCGTTGCAAGAACCCATTGGCGTCTGTGCCCGCATACTCAACCACGTTGTTACCATGGCTGAGTGTGACCCCTGTCCCGAACCGATCTGCCGCATCTGTGGACCACCCGCTCCCGCTATAGACCTCAGGATCCGGCCGGCTCAGATACAACCCTTGCTGCTTACCGCCAGCGGAGTACAGCATGAACCGTTCTTGCTTTTGCGACCAAGCCACCGAGGCTTCACTCAAGGCCGGCAGCGCCCAGGCCAACGACCAAACCCCGTAGCTGTACCGGTAGGCCTTCCCGCCACTGAGGGCAACCAGCTCCCCGTAACCGGGCGCTTCGTCCCAGTCGGTGAATTGGAACCCGTCCAGAATCTGCAATCGGGTCCAGCTTTCCAGCATCTCCGAAACGTAAAGTCCCGGATCAGTCCCTTGGAAGCGGGTGTACACCATCCGGTTCAACACCTTGGACCAGCGCAATGCGCCGCCGCGGGTGTTGTAGATGTCAGCAAACGGATGCGTGCCCACCAGAACCCAATTGTCGATGCCGTTGGCACTGCCGTAGATGTTACCGTCAGCACGCATCCAGACCAGCATCTCCAGCTGCGGATGGTACGCCCAGGCGGCAAACCCTACCGTGCCCGTGCCAGCAAAGCCGGAACTATGGACCGTCCAGGTTTTGCCATCCCCCGATCGCCAGTAGCGGTCAGTGCCCTGGAAGTCAAACGCCATAAAGCACGCCAGCTCGGGGACCCACATCAGTCCACCACGGGTCGGAAGACTGACCAAGGGGCTGATGCTAGGCGTAGCAGGATTGGTGATCGCTTGCAGTCCACCGTAGTTGTTCAGCACCGCCACGTCCAGCTCCGGCGAGTAGGCGAATGCGCTTTGCGTACCGCTGGCGCGCCAGTCGTACTGGTCGATACCTGGGTAGTTAGCAAACGCACCCGTGGCCGGACCGAGCTTGAAGATATCGCCAACGCTGTTACTGTAGTCGGCAAACAGCCAGGTGTCCCACGGCTCGATATAACCCAGATCGTAGACATACACGCTATCGCCACCGACGTACTTGCCGCGGTCATACGGGGTCCAGGTCGAATCCCAGTCCAGGTTGCGCGGTTTGGCCGGCGGGATATCGGTGGTCCAATACCCGTTGCGTGCCAACAACATGACGCGCTGCTGTTGCGTAGACCAGCCCAGATACGCGATGGTGTTGCCGATGGCGGGTGTGGAGGTAGACACCACTCCTGCCCGGTAGCGCCGGACCTGGCCTTCGAAGGTGAACCACATCTCCCCGTACTGCGGGAAATCAATCATGTCGGTGACAAAGCCATTAAGTCCCGGCAGCAGCGTCCAGGTGGTGCGGTTATAGCTGACATACACCCCTGGACTGTTGACCGTGCCATTGACCGTGAAGCCTTGGAACATCAACGCCACCGGCGCGCCCAATGCTTCCGACCAACGGATGACATTGTTACCCTGATTGCCTGACAGCGGATGGGTACCGGTTTGCACCCAATTGAGCAGGTCATCACTGACCCAGACCTTACCATCACGGGCAATCACTACCACCTGCTGGCGGCGCGGATCCACGTACAGGCCATTGAACGAACCGGTGTCGCCATCTTCAAAGACGGCAATCTGATGGGTGGTCCAACTCACGCCGTTCGACGAATAGGCCACATGGTTGGAGCCACGTGCATAGACCACGAACTTTTGCAAGAACGGGACCCAGACCGGGGATGCGAACAGATCCAAGCGATCGCCAGTGGCAGCTTGCCATGGACCGGCCTCACCGACAATGGCGCCTTGGTTGAAATAGCCAAACACCACCAGGGTGTCGATCTCCGGAGCGTAAGTCAGCGTTGCCCCTTCCTGGAAGGCGCGCAGATCCAACGCCACTTCAGGATGGTAACGCTCCATGAAGGTCGGATGCGGTCCAATGAACAACCCCTGCTGCTGGGTCGGATTGGTGGCGGTGGTCTCTGCACTGACCCACTTCTGCCATCGATCCACCCACAACAGGTCATGGACTTCGCCCGTACGCAAATCCGCGCTATAGCCACGATCGGTTTGATGCCAGACCTGATCCCATTCGAACTGGGACTGCAAGGTGACATTGACCGTCACCTCTCGCACCGCTGTTTGGCCGTCTGTGGACGATACCGCCAGTTGACCGGTGTACGTCCCCACGGTGGTGGGATACGCATCCATAATCACCTCGGTGCCACTGATGCGGAACGTTGTCTGTTCCGGCACGGTGCCCGACACCAGACGCGGATTGCTGTAGGGGAGCCGACCGCCGGTGACCGAGAAATGTTGACTGTACGGCTGACCCACATAGGCCGGCCCCACCGCATCGGTACCAAACGCCAGTTGGTCGTAAGCATCGATTTGGAAGGTGAACAGGGCATCATCGGTTTGACCATCAGCCGAATCCAATGCAACCACCGCACTGCCAGAGAACCCTTCGGTGGGAATACCGGCAAAGCGAATTTGCGCTCCTTGGATGATTGCCTCCACACCGGCCGGTAGACGGCCGCTGGTGACACGCAGGTTGCTATACGGCAGCTTACCCCCAGTGACGGCCGCGTACTGCTGGTAGGCCTCTCCTAGGCGGCCTGTGGGCAAGGTACCGCCAGTAATGGACACCGGATCATACACCCGCGCCGTAAAGGTGAAGGTGTCGATCAAATATCCGACGTTACCCGCCTGGTCGGTGAACTGCGCATAGATGTCGTATGTACCCACACTGGCCGTACCGGTCAGCAATCCCGTATTGCTCAGCGTAAATCCTGGCGGCAATCCGGTGATGTTAGACACCGTGTAGGGGCCCGTGCCACCTTGCACGTTGTACTGGTAGGCAATAGCCGTTTCTTCGACCGTATCGGCCAGCTGACCAAACACTGCGATCTGATCGCGAAACACCAGGCGATATGTCAACGCCGTTCCAGGGATCCAACGCTTGGACGTTGCGGTGGCCACCAAGGTGTCTTGACTGCGACCACTTGGCTGAAGGGCGATCGTTGAACCAGGCCCCAGGGGCGTTTTGAAGACATCCGAACCCAAATGAAATTCACCCGCCTCCACGGTCATGCCAAAGCTGTTACGCATGAACGCAACAAAATTGGTCCAGCTCATGGAGTATGTCCCATCCACATTCAGCGGATAGGGAATGCACTGACTCAAGTCGGCACGCATGATGCGGGCAGTGAAGCTATTGCGGTAACGCCCAATGGCATTGCTGGTGTCACGTTCACGTGCAGTCAAGGTGACTTGCAAGTCAGCGCCGGCCGGAACGTAGGTGATGTCAAACTGATCTTGCGCCGGGGTAAACCCGTAGGTGCGACGAATCAGTTCAAACACGGCTTGTGTGCCGGTGGTGTTAAACAACGTTGGGGCATTGAACACCGGATCGGTGTTGTCGCGCAAGCTGTCCATGGACAACGGCAAGGAGAGCGGATAGAGCGCTTCCAATCGGGTGCGTCCTTCCACCGGTTGCACCAGTAGCTTCAGGACCGAACCTTGGACCCAGCGCAGGGACTGCGCGCGGGCCACAAACTCAATCTTACCGCTGTTGCGTGCCGGTGTCAGTTCAATGACTGAATCCAACGTCGGGGTAAAGCTGCCCGTTGCCGCGCCAGCATCGGTGTAGGTGCGCAGATTGAATTCGCCGTCTTCGATCACCCAGCCGTACTGTTCGCGCAGCAATTGAATCAGAACCCGATAGGTCAGCGGATAGGTGCCCACATACAGCACCGGATAAGGATACAACGACCCCAGGTTCTGCTTGCTGTAACTGAAGGTCTTGGAGTTGGCGTAGGCACCGGCGGCGCCTTCAGAGGAGAATTCGCGGCTGACCAGGCGTACCGACGAACTCTGGGGTTGGTAGATGATATCGACCTGGGTCTTGCTGACATTGTACTGCGTCAGCAAGGGATCCAGATACAAGTTGACGTATTCCTGCCCCGTCAGGCGAATCGGACTATCAGACGGTGTGGACATGTGGGTTCCCTTAAACCGGGCGGTAGTAAATGGACAGGTTTCCCCGCCACAGGCTGTTGTATTGCTCGTTGATCGTGACGATCAACAGATGTGTCAGGTTGGGGTTGATGTGCAAATTGTCCTGGCCACGGCGTGGGCCGTTATACTGCACGACGGCACCGCGCAAATTGGTCGGACCCAACGAGCTCGACACGGTCCAGGGCAACGATCCAATGCCATCCAGCTCCATCGCCGGATACGGGCTGCTGGTGATCACCTGAGTGACGGTGAAGGTCCGCAGCCAGTCCTGATAGGCGGTACCGTCCATCGTTACCAGCGTACCGGATTGGATCAGGCGCGGTTGCGTGGACAGCTGGCGGTCAATCGAGGCCAGCGGCGCGTACCAGATGTAGACCGAGGCATCTGAGACATTGGTGCAGTACGTCAGGTCCAACCGAATCAATGCGGCCTTGGTCAACGCTGGGTTGATCCCCACCGGCTGCGGCGGGTTAGTCACGCCGCGATCCACCAGGACAGCGTTATACAAGTTGAACGGGCCAGGGGTACTGCTGACATGCCATTGCGGCGCATCCGGATTCAGTCCCAGATCAAATGCCGGCACGCTATAGCGAAACAGCTGCGTCATGCGCTCATCCGCTTGCGCGGGGGTGTTGGGCGTCATCAGCTCCAGCAACGGCGACAGCGGGCCGGGCAGCATTGCGTACGGCAAGGAGGTCTTGGGTTCAGCCACCTGACGGGTGTAGGCGGGAATGCCCAGATCTTGGATTGGTCCAAACAACGTGGAAAGATCCACGATGTCGGCCAAGAAGAATTCCACCGAGCCGACCCAACGCAAGGACTCGGCTTTGGCCTTCAGCACGTAAGGTTGGGAATTGGTCCGGCCGATCTCTTCTTGGATGATGTCTTCAGGATAAAACTCCATGCCGATGCGAGCGGTGATTTCATCCAGCAGCGTTTGCGTGGAGCAGGGCAAGTTGGGTCGAAACCCCAGCAGCTCGCCCTTGAGGTAGTCTTCCAGATGCAAGCGGCGATAGGTGAAGTCAAACGAGCCGGTGTACGGATACCCGTCATCGGCAGCCACCCGATCACGGGCGGTCAACGTCACTCGCGTTTCGCGCTCGTCGTTACCAGTGAGCTGCGGTGCGGAAGGCTTTAAGTCATAGACCGGGTAGACCAACTGATTGGCATTGGTGACCATGACGTTGATGCTGTCGGCTGGCGTAAGTCGCAGCAGGTGTTCGGTGTC
>JAAIGE0100080386.1_pt1 | contig 39785 bp, 27 predicted proteins | sample 6487951 | NCBI WGS metagenome assembly JAAIGE01 (sample SAMN13974128, study PRJNA590717) | phyllosphere metagenome | biome: tomato field; feature: multiple bacterial spot infested tomato fields; material: tomato leaves; isolation source: leaves from tomato fields | host: Solanum lycopersicum ...
CCGCCCTCGCCCACCACCTTGCAGCGCAACTCGCCGCCGTTGACGCGCAGGCCGTTGTTGGCGCGGTCGCCCACATCGGCATGCGACTCGCTGGACGCCTTGACGTAGGTGCCGATGCCGCCATTCCAGAACAGGTCCACCGGGGCCTTGAGGATGGCGTTCATCAGTTCGTTGGGCGAGAGCTGCTTGACGCTGGATTCCAAGCCCAGGACCTCACGCACCGGCGCGCTGATGTCGATGGACTTGAGCGTGCGCGGATAGATGCCGCCGCCGGCGCTGATCAGCTTGGCCTCGTAGTCGGCCCAGCTGGAACGCGGCAGCTTGAACAGGCGCTCGCGCTCGGCGAACGAGGCAGCGGCATCCGGATTGGGATCCAGGAAGATATGCCGGTGATCGAATGCGGCCAGCAGGCGGATATGCCGCGACAACAGCATACCGTTGCCGAACACGTCGCCGGACATGTCGCCGATGCCGACCACGCTGAAGTCCTGGCTCTGGCAGTCGCGCCCCATCGCACGGAAGTGGCGCTTGACCGACTCCCACGCACCGCGCGCGGTGATGCCCATGCCCTTGTGGTCGTAACCGACCGAACCACCGGAGGCGAAGGCATCGCCCATCCAGAAGCCGTGCGCGATGGCCAGGCCGTTGGCGATGTCGGAGAAGGTCGCGGTGCCCTTGTCGGCGGCCACCACCAGGTACGGATCGTCCATGTCATGACGGACCACATCCACCGGCGGCACGATCTTGTTGTTGACGATGTTGTCGGTGATGTCCAGCAGGCCCTGGATGAACAGCTTGTAGCAGGCCACACCGTTGGCGAAGATCGCATCGCGGTCGCCGTTCACCGGCGGCATCTTTGCGAAGAAGCCGCCCTTCGCGCCGACCGGCACGATGACGGTGTTCTTGACCATCTGCGCCTTGACCAGGCCCAGCACTTCGGTACGGAAGTCTTCGCGGCGATCCGACCAGCGCAGGCCACCACGAGCCACCGCACCAAAGCGCAGGTGGGTACCTTCCACGCGCGGGCCGTACACGAAGATTTCGCGGTACGGACGCGGCTTGGGCAGGTCCGGCACCAGCGCCGAATCGAACTTGAAGCTGATGACATGGCCGTGCTGGCCGTTGGCATCGGTCTGGTAGTAGCTGGTACGCAGGGTCGCGTCGATCACGCCCATGAACGAGCGCAGGATGCGGTCCTCGTCCAGGCTGGACACGCGGTCCATCAGCTTCAGCAGCGCATCGCGCGCGGCCTGCATCTGCGCATCACGGTCACCCTTGCGGGCATCGACCACGGTCTTGAGCACCTTCAGCGTGGCCTCGTCGCCGGCTGCCAGCACATCCAGGTGTGCCTTCAGCTGGGCCTGACCGGCGGCGATGTCGTCCTTGCTTTCGTGGCCGGTGGCTGGATCGAAGCGGGCTTCGAACAGCTCCACCAGCAGGCGTGCCAGCAGCGGGTAACGGGTGAAGGTGCCTTCCACGTAGGCCTGCGAGAACGGCACGCCGGTCTGCAGCAGGTACTTGCAGTAGCCACGCAGCATGGCGACCTGGCGCCAGTGCAGGCCGGCAGCCAGCACCAGGCGGTTGAACGCATCGTTCTCGGCATCGCCGTGCCAGACGCGGGCAAAGGTCTCGCCGAAGGCTTCATCGACGCTGGCGGCATCGATCGCACCGGCGGTCGATTCGACCTCGAAGTCCTGCACGTACACCGGCGCGTTGTCCACCGACAGACGGTACGGACGCTCGGCGATCACGCGCAGGCCCATGTTTTCCATCATCGGCAGCGCGTCCGACAGCGGGATGTCATCCAGCTGGCGATACAGCTTCAGGCGCAGGCCATCACCGGATTCACGCGGCACCGCCTGCAGGCTCAGGCGCAGGTCGTCCGGGCCGGTCAGGGCATCGAGCTGGCTGACATCATTGGCGGCAACAGCGGTGCTGTTGTCTTCGATGTAACCGGCCGGCAGCGCCTTGCCGATACGCGCAGCGATGCGCAGGCCTTCGGCTTCACCATGGCGGGTAACCAGCGCTTCGCGCAGATCGTCCTGCCAGTTGCGCAGCACCTGGGCCAGCTTCTGCTCCAGTTCGGCGGTATCGACGTCGAGCATTTCGCCCGGCTTCGGGCGCACGATCAGGTGCACCTGGGCCAGCGGCGATTCGCCCAGCACCACCGAGCTGTCCACGTACTCACCGTGCAGCGCTTCCTTGAGCATCGCTTCGATGCGCAGGCGCACGTCGGTGTTGAAACGCTCGCGCGGCAGGTAGACCAGCGCGGAGATGAAACGGCTGTACTTGTCACGGCGCAGGAACAGGCGGCTGCGCACGCGCTCCTGCAGGCCCAGCACGCCCATTGCGGTGCGGAACAGTTCGTCCTCGCTGGACTGGAACAGTTCTTCGCGCGGCAGGGTTTCCAGGATATGGCGCAGCGCCTTGCCGCTGTGGCTCGAGCCGGCCAGGCCGGACTGCTTCATCACGTGTTCGTAGCGCTGGCGCACCAGCGGAATTTCCCACGGGCGACGGTTGTAGGCGCTGGAGGTGAACAGGCCGAGGAAGCGCTGCTCGCCGATGATCTTGCCCTTGGCGTCGAATTCCAGCACGCCGATGTAGTCCATGTAACCGGCGCGGTGGACGCGCGAACGGGCATTGGTCTTGGTCAGGATCAGCGCGTCCTTCAGCCCGGACGTGGTGTTCAGGCCCTGCGCGGCCAGGGTCTTGACCGGACGTGCAGCGGACTTGTCCTTGCCGCGCATCAGGCCCAGGCCGGTGTCGTTCAGCGGTGCCAGTACTTCTTCCTTGCCCTGCTTCTCGACGCGGTACTCGCGGTAGCCGAAGAAGGTGAAGTGGTTATCGGCGGCCCAGCGCAGGAATTCCTGCGCTTCCTTGCGCGAGGCATCGTCGACCGGCAGCTGGCGGCTGCCGAGGTCGTCGGCCAGCGCCAGCGCCTTGTCCTGCATCGGCTGCCAGTCGCGTACGATCGCACGCACCTCATCCAGCGCCTTGTTGATCGCCTGCTCGATGGCGGCCATGGCTTCGGCCGGCTGGCGGTCGATCTCCAGCAGCATCACCGATTCCAGCTGGCCCTCGCCGACCTTGACCAGCTTGCCGGCCTTGTCGCGGGTGAAGCGCAGCACCGGGTGGCCCAGCACGTGGACGCCGACGCCCTGTTCTGCCAGCGACATGGTGACGGTGTCGACCAGGAACGGCATGTCGTCGTTGACGATCTGCAGCACGGTGTGCGGCGATTCCCAACCGTTGACCTTTGCAGTCGGATTGAACACGCGGACGTTGGCCTTGCCGGTCTTGCGGGCACGGGCGAACTCCAGCGTTTCAGCCGCGAGCGCGGCCCACTCTTCGGCGCTGTGGTGCGGGAACTCGTCCGCCTCCATGCGCTTGTAGAAATCAGTGGCGAAGGCCACTGCTTCGGCCTGTGCGGCCGCCGGGTAGCGCTTGCGCAAAGCCGTGTACACCGGCTCCAGGGAGAAACCAGCGGTCACTGCGACCTCCGACTCTGCTGGTTTGGTCTTGTTTTTCACGGTCTTGGCTGCGGTCTTTTGCGGTTTCATGGCAGAGCGGGGCGCTTGCTCAGTTGGGAAAATGAAATTGTAGCCCTACCGCACGAAAAGGCCTTGCTGCAGGACGGAATAAGTAGATTCGGGTTTGCTGCGGTTTAGACGCCTATTCAGTTCGCTCCGGTATGGAGTGATCAAGGCATGCAGCACTACCGACAGGATCGGCAAAGCGTGTTACGGGAAGACACACGCAGCGACGACTCTGCGATTCCACAATCCTGAACTGGACGGTATAGTCCACCGCGTGAATCCGGCCTACCTCCCCGTTGCCCTCGACGCGCGCGATGAGCGCGTGTTCGACGCCGTGCGCGAACTGCTGGCCCAACAGGGCATGCAGATGAGCATGGACGCGGTGGCCCAGCACGCCGGCTGCTCCAAGCAGACCCTGTATTCGCGCTACGGCAGCAAGCAGGAACTGCTGCGCCGGGTGATGCAGCGTCATGTCGGCCACGCCACCGGCGCCATGGTTCGTGCACTCCGCAGTGACGACCTGCGTGCCAGCCTGCTCCAGTTCGCCATCGACTTCCTGGAGCATTTCAACCAGCCGCACGTAGGACAGGCCTGTCGGCTGATCGCCGCCGACGCATCCCAGTTTCCCGAAGAGGCGCGTACGCTGTACCGGCATGGTGCCGGCGCGCTGACGCTTCATCTTGCTGAATGGATTGAAACCGTTTGCAGAAGTGGTCAGCTCCGGCATGACGACCCGCACTTCATGGCCGAACTGCTGCTGAGCATGATCGCCGGTCAGGATTTCGACAAACAGCGCTTCCATACCCCCCATCGTGATGACGCGCAACTGCGTCGGCGCTGGGCAGAGTTCTCCGTCGACAGCTTCCTGCGCGCCTTTGCGCCACAGCCGTCGCCGGCCCCGTCTACAAACCAACCCCGGAGTTCCTCCTGATGACCGCCCCACTCCGCACCCTTGCCTTGACGTGCGCCGTTGCTGTCGCGCTGGCTGCCTGCAAGAAGCCGGAACAGCAGACGCCCCCGCCGCCGGAGGTGGGCGTGATCGACGCCAAGCCGCAGACCTTGCCGCTGCAACGTGAGCTGGTCGGCCGCCTGTCGCCGTTCCGCAGCGCCGACGTGCGCGCGCGCGTGCCGGGCGTGCTGCTCAAGCGCGTCTACCAGGAAGGCTCCCAGGTCAAGCAGGGCCAGACCCTGTTCCTGATCGACCCCGCCCCGTTGCGCGCCTCGCTCAATGCCTCCGAGGCGCAGCTGGCCTCGGCCCGCGCGACCTACGCGAACGCCAAGGTCGCCGCCGACCGCGCTCGCTCGCTGGCGCCGCAGCAGTTCGTGTCCAAGTCCGACCTGGACAACGCCGAATCGGCCGAACGCACCGCGCTGGCCGCGGTCAAGCAGGCCGAAGCCGCGGTGACCTCTTCGCGCATCAGCCTGGGCTACACCGAAGTGACCGCGCCGATCAGTGGCGTGGCCAACAAGCAGCAGGTGACCGAAGGTGCGCTGGTCGGCCAGGGCGATGTGACCCTGCTGACCACCGTCGACCAGCTCGACCCGCTGTATGTGAACTTCTCGTTGAGCGTGGATGAGCTGACCCAGCTGCGCGCACAGCAGGCCAAGGGTGCGCTGGCACTGTCCGGCGACGGCAAGGCCACGGTCAACGTCAAGCTGGCAGACGGCAGCACCTACAGCGAACCGGGCACCCTGGACTTCTCCTCGACCACGGTCGACCCGGCCACCGGCGCGGTGTCGCTGCGTGCGCAGCTGCCGAACCCGCAGCAGATCCTGCTGCCGGGTGCCTTCGTCAGCTTCCAGGCCAACCTGGGCGAGCGCAACAACGCCTACCTGGTGCCGCAGCAGGCGCTGCTGCGCGACACCACCGGCGGCTACGTGATGGTGGTCGGCACCGACGGCAAGGTCGTACGCAAGAACGTCAAGACCGATGGCGCACAGAACGGCAGCTGGCTGGTCAGCGACGGCCTGGCCGCCGGTGACAAGGTGATCGTGGCCGGCGTGCAGAAGGTCAAGGAAGGCGCACCGGCGGTGGCCAAGCCGTGGACCCCGGGGCAAGACGCCAACGGCAAGCCCGCCGCAGGCGGCGCCACTCCGGCGGGCGCGGCGCCGGCCGCAGCCAAGGCACCGGCCGATGCGGCCAAGCCCGAGCAGGCCGATGCGGCCAAGCCGGCCGCCACCGATTCGAACAAGCAGTAACGGGAACCTTCCGTCATGCCTAAATTTTTCATCGAACATCCAGTCTTCGCCTGGGTGGTTGCGATCCTGATCTCGCTCAGCGGCGTGATCGCGATCCTCAACCTCGGCGTCGAGTCCTATCCCAACATCGCCCCGCCGCAGGTGACCGTCTCGGCCACTTACCCGGGCGCCAGCGCGGATACCACCGAAAAATCGGTCACCCAGGTGATCGAGCAGCAGCTGACCGGTATCGATCACCTGCTGTACTTCAGCTCCTCGTCCGCATCGAACGGCCGTGCCTCGATCACCCTCACCTTCGAGACCGGTACCGATCCGGACATCGCCCAGGTGCAGGTGCAGAACAAGGTGTCGCTGGCCACGCCACGCCTGCCTTCGGAAGTGACCCAGCAGGGCGTGGTGGTGGCCAAGGCCAACGCCGGCTTCCTGATGGTCATCGCACTGCAGTCCGATACGCCGACCATCAACCGTGATGCGCTGAACGACATCGTCGGTTCGCGCGTGCTCGACCAGGTCTCGCGTATTCCGGGCGTCGGCAGCACCCAGCAGTTCGGTTCCGAGTACGCCATGAACATCTGGCTCAACCCGGAAAAGATGCAGGGCTACGGCCTGTCGGCCAGCCAGGTGCTGGCTGCGGTGCGCGCGCAGAACGTGCAGTTCGCTGCCGGTGCGCTGGGTTCGGACCCGTCGCCGGAAGGCCAGCACTTCACCGCGACCGTCTCGGCCGAGGGCCGCTTCAGCTCGCCGCAGGAGTTCGAGGACATCATCCTGCGGGCCAATCCTGACGGCTCGCGCGTGCTGCTGAAGGACATCGCCCGCGTTGCCTTCGGCGCCAACAACTACGGCTTCGATACCCAGTACAACGGCAAGCCGACCGGTGCCTTCGCGATCCAGCTGCTGCCGGGCGCCAACGCCCTGAACGTGGCCGATGCGGTGCGCGCCAAGATGGACGAGCTGCAGCCCAGCTTCCCATCCGGCGTGACCTGGTTCTCGCCGTACGACAGCACCACCTTCGTCAAGATCTCGATCCAGGAAGTGGTCAAGACCCTGTTCGAAGCGGTGTTGCTGGTGTTCCTGGTGATGCTGATCTTCCTGCAGAACTTCCGCGCCACGCTGATCCCGACCCTGGTCATCCCGGTGGCCCTGCTCGGTACCTTCCTGGGCATGTGGATGATCGGTTTCACGATCAATCAGCTGACCCTGTTCGCGATGGTGCTGGCGATCGGCATCGTGGTCGATGACGCGATCGTGGTGATCGAGAACGTCGAGCGCATCATGACCGAGGAAGGCCTGGCGCCGAAGCCGGCCACGCAGAAGGCGATGACCCAGATCACCGGCGCGGTGGTGGCGATCACCGTCGTGCTGGCCGCGGTGTTCATCCCGTCTGCCCTTCAGGGCGGTGCCGCCGGCGAGATCTACAAGCAGTTCGCGCTGACCATCGCCATCTCGATGGCGTTCTCGGCGTTCCTCGCGCTGGGCTTCACCCCGGCGTTGTGCGCGACGTTCCTCAAGCCGACGCACAACGACAATCCGAACATCATCTACCGCACCTTCAACAAGTACTACGACAAGATCAGCCACACCTATGTGGGCCACATCACCTCGGCGGTGCGTCACGCGCCGCGCTGGATGATCCTTTTCGTGGTGCTGACCGCACTGTGCGGCTTCCTGTTCACCCGCATGCCGGGCAGCTTCCTGCCCGAAGAAGACCAGGGCTATGCGCTGGCGATCGTGCAGCTGCCGCCGGGTTCAACCAAGGGCCAGACCAACGAAGTGTTCGCGCAGATGCGTGGCGTGCTGGAAAAGCAGGATGGCTATGAAGGCATGCTGCAGGTGGCCGGCTTCAGCTTCGTCGGTTCCGGCGAGAACGTGGGCATGGGCTTCATCCGCCTGAAGCCGTGGGAGGAACGCAAGTTCACCGCGCCGGAGTTCATCCAGAACATGAACGGCGCGTTCTACGGCATCAAGGAAGCGCAGATCTTCGTGGTCAACCTGCCCACCGTGCAGGGTCTGGGCCAGTTCGGCGGCTTCGACATGTGGCTCCAGGACCGCAGCGGTGCCGGCTACGAGCAGCTGACCCAGGCGCGCAACATCCTGCTCGGCCAGGCCGCGCAGAAGCCGGACCATCTGGTCGGCGTGCGCCCGAACGGCCTGGAAAACGCCCCGCAGCTGCAGCTGCATGTCGACCGCGTGCAGGCGCAGTCGATGGGCATGTCGGTGTCGGACGTGTACAGCACCATCCAGCTGATGCTGGCCCCGGTGTACGTCAACGACTTCTTCTACGAAGGCCGCATCAAGCGCGTGACCATGCAGGCCGATGGCCCGTACCGCACCGGCCAGGAGTCGCTGAAGAGCTTCTACAGCCCGTCCAGCCTGGTCAAGAACGCCGATGGCACCAACTCGATGATCCCGCTCAACACGGTGGTCAAGTCCGAGTGGGTCTCGGCACCGCCGTCGCTGAGCCGCTACAACGGCTACTCGGCGATCAACATCGTCGGCTCGCAGGCCCCGGGTACCAGCTCGGGTGAGGCAATGCAGACCATGGAGGCGATCGTCGCCGACGACCTGCCGGCCGGCTTCGGCTATGACTGGTCGGGCATGTCCTACCAGGAAATCCTGGCCGGCAATGCCGCGACCCTGCTGCTGGTGCTGTCCATCGTGGTGGTGTTCCTGTGCCTGGCCGCGCTGTATGAAAGCTGGTCGATTCCGGTAGCGGTGCTGCTGGTGGTTCCGCTTGGCGTGCTGGGTGCACTGGGCCTGTCGATGCTGCGTGGCCTGCCCAACGACCTGTTCTTCAAGATCGGCCTGATCACCGTGATCGGCCTGGCCGCGAAGAATGCGATCCTGATCGTCGAGTTCGCGGTGGAGCAACGTGCCGCAGGCAAGAACCTGCGCGATGCCACCATCGAGGCCGCCCGCCTGCGCTTCCGCCCGATCCTGATGACCTCGTTCGCGTTCATCATGGGCGTGATCCCGATGGCGATCTCCAGCGGTGCCGGCGCCAACTCCCGCCACGCCATCGGCACCGGTGTGATCGGCGGCATGCTGTTCGCCACCCTGCTCGGCCTGCTGATGATCCCGGTGTTCTTCGTGGTCGTGCGCCGCATGCTGGGCGACAAGCTGGATGAACCCTCCAAGGAGTTCATGGAGCGCCAGCGCGACGCGGAAACCGCACACCGCCCGGATCGTTGATCCGACGGTGAGGTGAAATGAAAAGGCCCCGGAGCGATCCGGGGCCTTTTTCTTCCCGCTTGGTAGATGCCTTGCCAACCAAGGTTGGCACCTACCAATGCTGCGGCTGACCCTGTAGTCACCAACCTTGGTTGGCGCTTTGCAGTGCCACGTGTCAGCGCAGCAGTGCAACCACGGTGCTCATGGTGGCGCCGTAGGCAGGTCGCATCCGGCCCACATTGCGAACACCGGACCGCTGCACCGTATGGGATCGCGCGCCACACTCGCGCTCAAGGCGTCTCCCGGGGTCGCAGACAACCCCAACTTTGGATTTCTGGCTACGCAGAGGTCCGGTACGTCCTGATCGTTGCTATCCAGATGTTTCTACGGCAATCGATCCGATGCCGTCCCAGGAGACCGATCATGGATGGAAAAGCTCTACGATTCTTCAGCCGCTCTGCTCTGCTGCTCAGCGCGTTGTTTGCAGCCGGCAGTATCCAGGAAGCCCGCGCCAAGGGCGTCCTCGTCTGCGACAACTGTCGTGATCCACGCGCACTGGCCATCGCCTCGGGCACGGGCCCCACCATCGTCGCAGACTTCCAGCAACGGCGGATCCATGGTTTCGACGTGGAGTACGACCGTGAGCTGCGTCGCTATCGCGCGATGAGAGCACAAATTCCCGAACCGATCAGCGCCTCCTTCAACCGGATCATGGGCATGCTCGACAACAACGTGCCGACAGCACAGTTCGCAGCGCGACAAAGGGTCGGTAGAGGCGCGCAGTTCGAAGTGCATCCAGACGATCCGCAATCCGCCAATGGCATACGATTTCCGGAAGAGCACAAAAATCTCAACGCCTACGATGTGGTGCAGATGGCCACCGAGCGATCAAGGCTGGAAGGTGACATCGGAAAGGCCTTCACAGGCGCGACAACGTCGTCGGTCGCCTGGAACAGCATGGCGACGTTCCTCTCCTCGATTGGACTGAGTTTCGTCAGCAAGACCATCGGTATTGACAGCGCTGTTTACCGGATCACATGGCGCGATGGCTCGAAGACCACCCTGGTCATCACGCCCTCGTCAGTTGACAGAGCCCGCTATGTGCAAGGTGAAAGTCTTGATGCCAAGGGCAACAAGATTCCGGACGGTGCAGCCACCGATCCGGAATTGGCTCGTGGGTTCGTGGGTAGCTATCGTTTCGACGATCGAGACGAACTCGAACGATGGGTGGACTCGGCCCGCCTCTATGGGGTGACCATGTTTCCAAGCACGCCACAAGGATCACTTCAGATCGTCTGCGAATGGGATGGAAGAAACATCGTCTGCCGACTACCACGTTGACCGCGCAGAAAAATCGGGGCGGCAATCGCCGCCCCGTCGGGGGGCCATCAGCGCAGCCCGGTCTCGTTACGGGCGATCACCAGGCGCTGGATCTCCGAGGTGCCTTCGTAGATCTCGGTGATCTTGGCATCACGGAAGTAGCGCTCCAGCGGCATTTCCTTGGAGTAGCCCATGCCGCCGTGGATCTGCACGGCCTGGTGGGTGATCCACATCGCCGCTTCCGAAGCGGTCAGCTTGGCAATGGCCGCTTCATTGCTGAAGCGCTTGCCTTGCCCCTTCACCCACGCCGCGCGCAGGGTCAGCAGCAGCGCTGCGTCCAGCTTGCACTTCATGTCGGCGATCTTGGCCTGGGTCATCTGGAAGGTGCCGATTGCGGCGCCGAATGCCTTGCGCTCCTTCACATACTCGATCGTCGCTTCATAGGCGGCGCGGGCGATGCCGATGGCCTGCGAAGCAATGCCGATGCGGCCAGCATCGAGCACGCCCATGGCGATCTTGAAGCCCTCGCCTTCCTGGCCCAGCACGTCTTCGGCCTGTGCCACGTAATCGTTGAACTCGATCTCGCAGGTCGCCGATGCGCGGATGCCCAGCTTCGGCTCGGTCTTGCCGCGCCCGAAGCCCGCCTTGTCAGTATCGATCATGAACGCAGTGATGCCGCGCGCGCCCTTGTCAGGCTCGCTCATCGCAAACAACACAATGTACTTGGCTACCGGGCCGGAAGTGATCCAGCTCTTCTTGCCGTTGATGACGAAGGTTCCGTCGGCCTGCTTGACCGCGCGGCAGCGCATGGCAGTGGCGTCGGACCCGGACTGCGGCTCGGTCAGCGCGAACGCGCCAATGGCTTCACCCTCGGCGATGGCACGCACGTACTTCTGCTTCTGCGCTTCATTGCCGTGGGTGAGGATGCCGTTGCAGAACAGCGAATTGTTGACCGACATGATGGTCGAATGCGCAGCATCACCGGCGGCGACCTCCACCATCGCCAGCACGTACGCAATCGGGTCCATGCCCGCGCCGCCATACTCGGCCGGCACTTCGATACCCATCAGGCCGTTCTCGCCCAGCAGGCGGATGTTGTCCAACGGGAATTCGCCGGTGCGGTCATGGTGCTCCGCGCTGGGGGCGATCTTCTCCTGCGCGATGCGCCGCGCCACGTCCTGCAGCATCAACTGCTCTTCAGTAAAGCTGAAATCCACAACACCCTCCCGGGTACATGATGATGTGGGCCGCACACGGCGCGCCCAGGTGCCCAGATTGTAACGGGGCCGAGCGCTTCCGTACGCCAGCGACTTGACCGCGACAGGCAACCTCAGCGAATATATCTCTATATCGCGATAGGTAGATATTTATGGATCTGGAAGACTGGTCAACACGCCTGAAGGTGTTCGCCGATGCCACCCGCGTGCGCCTGCTGGCGCTGCTGGAGCAGGAAGAGCTGACCGTGGCCGAACTGTCGGCGATCACCCGGCTGGCGCAGCCGCGCGTGTCCACCCACTTGGCGCGCCTGAAGGAAGCTGGCCTGGTCCGCGACCGCCGTGCCGGCGTGTCGGCCTACTACCGCTTCGATGAGGCCCAGCTGGACCCGGCGCAGCGCGCATTGTGGCATGCCTTGAGCAACGGAAGCGACGACCCGCTGCTGCGCCAGGATGCTGAACGGGTTGCCGCCGTGCTGGCCCACCGTGCTTCCGACCAGAACTGGGCCGACAGCGTGGCCGGCGACATGGAGCGCCACTACTCCCCGGGTCGTACCTGGGAAGCGCTTGCACGCACTGCGCTGCCGCTGCTGGAAACCGGTGACGTGCTCGATATCGCCTCCGGTGACGGCGTGCTGGCCGAACTGGTGGCCCCGCATGCCAAGCGCTACATCTGCATCGACACCAGTGCGCGCGTGGTTGCCGCCGCCAGCGAACGCCTGCGCCGCCTGCCCAACGTGGAAGTGCGCGAAGGCGACATGCATGCCCTGCCGTTCAAGGACCGCAGCTTCGACCTGGTGGTGCTGATGCACGCGCTGACCTATGCCAGCAAGCCGGCGCAGGCGGTAACCGAAGCCGCACGCGTGCTGCGCCCCGGTGGCCGCCTGCTGCTGTGCAGCCTGGCCCGCCACGAACACAAGGCCGCGGTGGAGGCCTACGGCCACGTCAACCTCGGTTTCAGCGACAAGGAACTGCGCAAGTTCGTCGACAAGGCCGGCCTGCAGGTGTCGAGCCTGGAGACCGTCACCCGCGAGAAGCGCCCGCCGCACTTCGAAGTGATTTCGCTGATCGCCAACAAGCCCTGAGCCCGAGACCACCATGCCCACCCTCCCCTGGTTGCATCCCGATCGCGCCAACGCCCTGCTCGATGCCCTGCGCGAGCGGATCCTGATCATCGACGGCGCGATGGGCACGATGATCCAGCGCCATGGGCTGCAGGAGGACGACTATCGAGGCGAGCGCTTCGCCGGTGGCTTCGACCACGCCCATGGCCCCGGCTGCGACCACGCAGTGCCGGAAGGCCACGACCTGAAGGGCAACAACGATCTGCTGCTGCTGACCCGGCCGCAGATCATCGCCGACATCCACACCGCGTACCTGGACGCTGGCGCCGACCTGGTGGAGACCAATACCTTCAATGCCACCTCGGTCAGCCAGGCCGACTACCACCTCGAACACCTCGTGTACGAATTGAACAAAGCTGGGGCGGCAGTCGCACGCGCCTGCTGCGATGCCGTGGCCGCGACCACGCCGGGCAAGCCGCGCTTTGTCATCGGCGTGCTCGGCCCGACCAGCCGCACGGCCTCGATCAGCCCCGACGTGAATGATCCGGGCTTCCGCAACACCAGCTTCGACGAGCTCCGCGGCACCTACCGCGAGGCCATCGACGGCCTGATCGACGGTGGTGCAGATACCATCATGGTCGAGACCATCTTCGACACGCTCAATGCCAAGGCCGCCCTGTATGCCGTGGAGGAAGCTTTCGATGCACGTGGTGCGCGGCTGCCGGTGATGATCTCCGGCACCATCACCGATGCATCGGGACGCACCCTGTCCGGGCAGACCGCCGAGGCCTTCCATGCCTCATTGGCGCATGCGCGGCCGTTGTCGATCGGCCTGAACTGCGCGCTGGGCGCCGATGCGATGCGCCCGCATGTGGAAACCCTGTCGCGGGTGTCGGACTGCCATGTCAGTGCGCATCCCAATGCAGGCCTGCCCAACGCGTTCGGCGAGTACGACGAAACACCTGAAGAAATGGCCACGACCCTGCGCGGCTTCGCCGAGGATGGGCTGTTGAACCTGGTCGGCGGCTGCTGCGGCTCCACGCCCGATCACATCCGCGCCATCGCGCAGGCGGTGGCCGGTCTGCCACCGCGCGTCCTGCCCGGCACGCAGGAGCAGGCCGCATGAACGTCGCCGCCACCGTCCCGCATATTCCGCCCTATTGCTGTTGAGCCGCCGCCAACCATGACGCCTGTCCGCCCTACACGCCTGTCCGGCCTGGAACCACTGGTCATCACCCCGGACCTGCTGTTCATCAATGTCGGTGAGCGCACCAACGTCACCGGCAGTGCGCAGTTCCGCAAGCTGATCAAGGAAGGTCGCTACGAAGAGGCGGTGGACGTGGCCCGCCAGCAGGTGGCCAGCGGCGCGCAGATTCTCGACGTCAACATGGACGAGGGCCTGATCGATTCGGAAGCGGCGATGACACGCTACCTCAACCTGATCATGTCCGAGCCGGACATCGCGCGTATTCCGGTGATGGTCGACTCGTCGAAGTGGAGCGTGATCGAGGCCGGCCTGAAGTGCCTGCAGGGCAAGAGCGTGGTCAATTCGATCTCGCTGAAGGAAGGCGAAACGCTGTTCCGCGAACATGCACGCAAGGTGCTGCGCTATGGCGCGGCCGCGGTGGTGATGGCCTTCGACGAGGCCGGCCAGGCCGATACCTGCGCGCGCAAGGTCGAGATCTGCACCCGCGCCTACCGCCTGCTGGTCGACGAGATCGGTTTCCCGCCGCAGGACATCATCTTCGACCCGAACATCTTCGCTGTCGCCACCGGCATCGAAGAGCACGACAACTATGCGGTGGACTTCATCGAAGCTACCCGCATCATAAAGCAGACCCTTCCGCACTGCCATGTATCCGGCGGCGTTTCCAACGTCTCGTTCTCGTTCCGTGGCAACGAGACCGTGCGCCAGGCGATCCACTCGGTGTTCCTGTACCACGCCATCGCTGCCGGCATGGACATGGGCATCGTCAACGCCGGCGCCATGCCGATCTACGACGAGCTGGAGCCGGAACTGCGCGAACGCGTCGAGGATGTGATCCTCAATCGCCGCAGCGACGCCACCGAGCGACTGCTGGAGATTGCCGAACGCTACAAGGGCAAGAAGGGCGCGGCGAAGACCGAGGACCTGGCCTGGCGCGAGAAGCCGGTCGCGCAGCGCCTGGCACATGCACTGGTGCACGGCCTGGACGCCTGGGTCGAAGAAGACACCGAGCTGGCACGGCAGGCATCGAGCCGCCCGCTGGACGTGATCGAGGGTCCGTTGATGGATGGCATGAATGTAGTCGGCGATCTGTTCGGCGCCGGCAAGATGTTCCTGCCGCAGGTGGTCAAGTCCGCGCGGGTGATGAAGAAGGCGGTGGCCTACCTGCTGCCTTACATCGAAGCTGAAAAGGCGCGCAGCGGCGATACCGCCAAGAGCAACGGCCGCATCATCATGGCCACGGTGAAGGGCGATGTGCACGACATCGGCAAGAACATCGTGGGCGTGGTCCTGGCCTGCAACAACTTCGAGGTGGTGGATCTGGGGGTGATGGTGCCGGCGCAGAAGATCCTCGACGCCGCGCGCGAGCACAATGCCGATCTGATCGGCCTGTCCGGGCTGATCACTCCGTCGCTGGAGGAGATGAGCCACGTCGCCCGCGAGATGCAGCGCCAGGGCTTCGATCTGCCGCTGCTGATCGGCGGCGCCACCACGTCGCGCGCGCATACCGCGCTGAAGATCGACCCGCACTATCACGCGCCCACGGTATGGGTGAAGGACGCCTCACGAGCGGTTGGCGTTGCCCAGTCGTTGATCTCACGCGACCTGCGCGCGGCCTTCGTCGCGGCCAACGAAGCCGACTATGCCGAGATCCGCGCACGTCACCGCAACCGTGGTGATGCCAAGCGACTGGTTTCGCTGGAACACGCTCGTGGGCAGAAGTTCCAGGGCGGCTGGGACAGCTATGTACCGCCGGCTCCGAACCAGCCCGGCCTGCATGTGTTCGACGATTACCCGCTGGCCGAACTGGTGCCCTACATCGACTGGACACCTTTCTTCCAGGCCTGGGAACTGGCCGGCAAGTATCCCGCCATCCTCACCGACGAAATCGTCGGCGCGCAGGCCAGCGATCTGTACAAGGATGCCCGAGTGATGCTCGACCGCATCGTGGGCGAGAAGTGGCTCACCGCCAAGGCCGTGTTCGGCCTGTGGCCGGCCAACAGCGTCGGCGACGACGTGCGCGTACAACACCCGCGAGGCGAGACCACCCTGCACTTCCTGCGCCAGCAGGTGGACAAGCCCGCCGAGCGCCCGGACTTCTGCCTCGCCGATTTCATCGCACCGGCCGACAGTGGCCGCCAGGACTGGATCGGTGCATTCGCTGTCACCGCCGGCATCGGCATCGATGCGCACGTGGCCCGGTTCGAGGCCGACCACGACGACTACAACGCGATCCTGCTGAAGGCCCTCGCCGATCGCTTCGCCGAAGCGCTGGCCGAGCGCCTGCACCAGCGCGTGCGTACCGATTTCTGGGGCTACGACCATACCGAGACACTGGACAACGAGGCGCTGATCGACGAGCAGTACAGCGGCATCCGCCCGGCTCCCGGCTACCCGGCCTGCCCGGAGCACAGCGAGAAGCGCCGGCTGTTCGACCTGCTGCAGGCAGAAGCCAACGCCGGCATGGAGCTGACCGAAAGCTTCGCGATGCTGCCGACCGCGGCGGTGTCGGGCTATTACTTCAGCCATCCGCAGAGCCAGTATTTCGTGGTCGGGCGCCTCGGCCGCGAGCAGGTGGGCGATTACGCTCGGCGCAAGGGCGTGGATCGCGCCCAGGCCGAACGCTGGCTGGCCTCCAACCTCGACTACGATCCGGAATGATCCGGTAGCACCGGGCCATACCCGGCGTCATCTCCTACCCCCCGGGCATGGCCCGGCGCTACCGTGCATTATTCTGCGATGACCGTTCCCGTTGCCCGCCTCTCCAGCTTCTACCTGTTCTACTACGCGGCGCTCGGTGCGTTCACTCCGTACTGGAGCCTGTTCCTGACGGCGCGCGGCATGAGCGTCACCGCCATCAGCGTGATGATGGGCCTGTGGTATGCCACCCGCGTGGTCGCCCCCAGCATGTGGACCACCCTGGCCGCAGCCTCACCACGACCGATCCGCCTGCTGCGGCTGGGGTGCGTGCTGGCGCTGATCAGTTTCACCGCCTTCCTGCTGCCGCTGCCACAGCCATGGATGTACCCGGCGATGGTCGTGTTCTGCTTCTTCTACAACGCGGTGATGCCGCAGTTTGAGTCGATCACCCTCACTCACCTCGGCAGCGACAGCCATCGCTACGGCCTGATCCGGGTCTGGGGCTCGCTCGGCTTCATCGCCATCGTGACCCTGTTCGGCTGGTTGATCGAGGGCGATGGCAGCGGCAACCGCGCCGCGCTGCTGCCGTGGCTGATGCTGCCGTTGTTTGTGTTGATGGTGGCCTCGGCCTTCAGCAACCACTATGCACGTGACATCAGCAAGGCCGACGGCGATGCCACTGGCTTCTGGCAGATCGTGCGCCGGCCACCAGTGCTCGCGTTCTTCCTGGCCGCGTTCATGGAGCAGCTGTCGTTCGGCCCGTACTACACGTTCTTCTCGGTCTACATGGATCACCACGGCTATCGCACCTCCACCCTCGGCCTGCTGTGGACCATCGGCGTGGTGTTCTAGGTAGGCGTGTTCTTCACCATCGGCCGCTTCTTCCGCCGCTACGACGCCAGCTGGATGCTGCTGATCGCGCTGGTCAGCTCCTGCCTGCGCTGGGCGGCGACCGCGTTGTTCCCGCAGAACCTGCCGGTGATGCTGGTCGCGCAGAGCGCCCATGCGCTCGGCTTTGCTGCCTTCTTCGCGACAGCGATGCAGATGCTGGCGACCTATTTCCCCGGCCGCCTCAATGGCCATGGCCAGGGCCTGCTGTACGGATTCTCGTCCGGTGTCGGCGGCGTGCTGGGCGCGCTCATCGCCGGCCAGCTGTGGAAGATCGACGATGGCCGCACTGCATTCCTGGCCGGCAGTGCTTTCGCCCTGATCGGTGCCCTGCTGTGCTTCTTCGCATTGAGCCTGCCGCTGATCCGCGCGAGACGGCGGCGTCGCGCGCACTGACCATGCGCCAGGTCAGCGCTGCTGCAGAGCCTGCTGCAACGAAGGCAGCAACACACGGTTGCCGTGAGCGCTGAGATGATCACCATCGAAGAACAACGGTCGACCATCGCGCTGTGCTGGACATAGCACGTCATCGCACAGCACCGGCATCGGGTCCCACAGCACTCCGCCCGGCAGGCCATCGACCACTTGCCGCAGGCTGCCCAGCATCGGCGCACGCAGCGTTTCCATCGCCTCGCGCGTGCTGTCCAAGCCATTGTGGCAGATCTCGTTGCGCGCATTGAAGCGATCCGAACAGCGATACGGCGGCGCCGGCAACACCGGCTTGGGCGCCTCCAGCACAATACGTACACCGCGCTCGGCCAGCGGCTTCCACTGGGTGATCGCCTCTGCCACTTCGGCCCCACGTCCAGCAGCGGCTTCCGGGGTCAGCTCGCCTGCCAGCTGCGCCTGCGCATCGAACAACACGAACTGATCGGACAAGCGCGGTATCCGCAGCGACACCAGCACCACGGCATCACCTGGCTGCGCTCGCTGCGTGACGTCAGCGAGCATCGCTGCGTCGAAATCACTGCAACCGGCACCCGCGCCGCGCCACTTCTGCAGGCTCACCTGCGGGCATCCACCTCGCCCATAGAGGACGACCTCCGAGCCGGCCTCAAGCGCCAGCCGCTGCAGCAGCTCGATGTAAGCCATCGCATGCGAATCACCGGCAACAAAGACCCGCTTTGGCGCGCCGGCCGACAGCGGCCGTTCGCAGGCGCCACGGGCATAGGTCCGCATGCTGCCACCTGCGAAGCGTTGCTTGTCCGTCACCAATGCACAATGAGGATAGTCGCCTGACACGCTCTTGCCGTTGGGATACCAGTCGGCCGGATGCCGGCTGACCGTGCTCAGTGATATCCGCGATGCCTGCAGGTAGAGCAGCGTCTGGGTGCCGGCCGCGACCATCAGAATGGCCGCGCCTGCCAGCACCCAACGACCTGGGCGCACGCGTTGCGCCAAAGTGCCGCGGAACGGTTGCTCCACCCAGCGCCACGACAACCATGACAGCAGCAATACCAGCGCCATCGCCGTGGTCATCTGCAAGGGTGTCCGTAGGCCTACGGTCCAGCGCATCAGCACGAATACCGGCCAGTGCCACAGATACAGTGAGTACGAGAGCAGGCCGATGTAGCGCATCGGCTTGCTGGCCAGCAGGCGTGCCACCCAGGACCGCGGATGATGATGGAGCGCCCACAGCAGGCCTGCCGCAGCGAAGGTCGGCAGCAGGCCGTCAGGCCACGGCGAACGTCCGGCCCGTGCGGTCCACAACGCCCAACACAGCAGGGCAAGCGCCACCATCGCAAGCAGCGAGAATACGGGGGCGGCGCGCTTCAGTGCAGCCGTCGTCACTGGATCCTGTGGCTGGCGAACATGCAGCACCTGGAACAACAGTACGCCAACACCCAACTGCCACAGCCGCGTACTGGTGGCGTAGAACGCCCACGATGGAGGTGTCTCGCGCAGGCCCAGCACCGCCGCATGCAGCAGCGACGCCACGCTGACCACGGCAAACAAGCCCAGGCTCATCCAACGCCCGCGCGCGCCGCGTGCCCAGGCCAGGAACAGCAGCGGGAACAGCAGGTAGAACTGCTCTTCCACGCCCAGCGACCAGGTATGGGTGTAGGGATTGAATTCGGCCTTGGGCGCGAAATAATCGTTGCCGATCAGCGCCAGTACCCAGTTGCTGAAGCCGAAGAACGCCATCAGCCCGGTCTTGTCACTGGCCTCGCTGAGCCAGGACTCGGGAATGAACAGCACGCTGGCAACGGCGGTCAGCAGCAGGCAGCTGATCAGCGCAGGTGCGATGCGGCGGATACGGCGCGAATAGAAGCGCAGCATCGACTGCCACAGCGACAACGGTGGCAGCCGGTGCACCGACGCGCTGACCACGAAACCGGAAATGACGAAGAACACATCTACGCCAGTGAACCCGCCCGGCAACCAGGCCGGGTCCAGGTGGAACACGATGACGGCCAGCACGGCAATCGCGCGCAGACCGTCAATGTGCGGCACGTAGCCACGGCTTGGATCAGCGGTCATCCCTTTCCCCACAACCGCGGAGGCAGCGCCAGCCGCGGTGGTTGCGTCCTTACCAGACCAGGTCGTCCGGCACCTGGAACTGCGGGTCGGCGTATGGATCTTCCTCGGCCGGGGCGTTCGGATCGACCTTCAGGGCCACCGACGCGGCAAACACTGCCTCGGACTGCGCCAGCACCTCGGCGGTGACCAGCAGGTAGCGGCCATTGAGCTGGACCACGCCCAGTTCACCCGCATTGAGCGCAGTCAGCTGTTCGGCGGTCACGTAGATGCGCTTGATCTTGCCGCCATACGGGAAGTGGCGGGCAATGTCGGCATCTTCGGCATTCAGGCCCTTGTCCTTCAGCAGCTCTTCCAGCTTGGCCTTCGCCTCGCGGCGCACGCGCGCTTCTTCCTGCTTCAGGCGCTCTGCCTGGATGCGTTCTTCCTTTTCCTTCTGCGCACGGATGGCATAGGCCTTGGCCAGATCCATCTCTTCGGCACTGCGCGGCTTGCGAGGACCCTGCTGGCCCTGGCCACGCGCCTGGCCGCCGGGCTTGCCGGCTCCAGCGTGGTGACCATGGCCACGGCGCTCGCCGGGCTTGTGCTCTCCCTTGACTGCGCCCTGCGGCTTTCCATTGCCATTGCCACCCTTGCCCTGCGGGCGGCCATCACGGCGGGGGCCATCATTCTTGCGCTCGGGCTTGGGCGCCGGCTTGAAGCCCAGGCCCATCAGCTGGTCGCGGAGGGTATCGCTCATAGAGTTCGGATCAGTAGTGCGGCGGCGGCGGTTCGCTCGCCGGATCGGAAGAATTCAGTGCGTTGCGGACCTTGCCCAGGTCTTCCAGCAACACGCGCAGCACGTCGGCGTTGCGCATGCCCTGCATGCGGGCATCAGCCAGCGCATCGCTCAGTTCGGCAAGCGCCTGTTCCTGGAAGGACACGCGCATTTCAAGCTCGACCAGGCGCGCTTCCAGCGCCTGCTCGCGTTCGCTCGGCAGCTCAGACATGCAGCGAACGCCCCCGACCGATACCGTAGTACGCCAGGCCTGCAGCTTCCACCTCGGCCGGCTCGTACAGATTGCGGCCATCGAACACCGCCGCGTCCTTCAGCTGCTCACGCAGCTTCTGGAAATCGGGGCTGCGGAACTGCTTCCACTCGGTCACCACGACCAGTGCGTCGGCACCCTGCAGCGCTTCATCAGCGCTGTTGCAGAACACCAGGTCGTCGCGCTCGCCGAAGATGCGCTGCGATTCATGCATCGCTTCCGGGTCATACGCACGCACCGTCGCACCACCTTCCCACAGCTGCGCAAGCAGGCGACGGCTGGAGGCTTCGCGCATGTCGTCGGTGTTCGGCTTGAAGGCCAGGCCCCACACGGCAAACGTCTTGCCGCGCACGCCTTCGTCCTCGCCCTTGTCATAGTGGCGCTGGATGAGGGCGAACAGATGGCCCTTCTGTGCATCGTTGACCGCTTCCACGGCGTTCAGCAGCTTCGGCTCGAGGCCGTACTGCTGCGCGGTGCGGGCCAGCGCCTGCACATCCTTGGGGAAGCACGAGCCGCCATAGCCGGCGCCCGGATAGATGAAATGCCAACCGATGCGCGGGTCCGAACCGATGCCCTGGCGGACCTGCTCGACATCTGCACCGACACGCTCGGCGATGTTGGCGATTTCGTTCATGAACGAAATCTTGGTCGCCAGCATCGCGTTGGCCGCGTACTTGGTCAGTTCGGCCGAACGTACGTCCATTTCCACCACACGGTCGTGGTTGCGGTTGAACGGCGCATACAGACGGCGCATGACCGCCACCGATTCTTCGCTGGTCGCACCGATGATGATGCGGTCCGGGCGCATGCAGTCGGCAACCGCATCGCCTTCCTTCAGGAACTCCGGGTTGGACACCACGTCGAAGGCGATGTCCGCATTGCGCGCAGCCAACTCTTCGGCAATGGCCGCGCGCACCTTGTCGGCGGTGCCGACCGGCACCGTCGACTTGTTGACCACCACGGTCGGCACACTCATGTGCCGGCCGATGGTGCGGGCCACGGCCAGCACGTACTGCAGATCGGCGCTGCCATCCTCGTCCGGTGGCGTGCCTACGGCGATGAAAACGACCTGGCCATGGTCGATGGCGGCCGCGGCATCGGTGGTGAATGCCAGCCGCAAGGCGGCATGGTTGGCCTTCACCATGGGCTCCAGGCCCGGCTCGTAGATCGGGATGATGCCCTGGTTGAGGCCATCCACTTTGGCCTGGTCGATATCGACGCAGACCACCTGATGACCCACATCGGCCAGGCAGGTACCGGTTACCAGTCCAACGTAGCCGGTACCAAAAATCGCAACGCGCATATCCGTATTCGCTCCTGGATGACTTACGGCAGGACGCCCAGCAGCTCGACGTCGAAGGTCAGAGTTGCGTTCGGGCCGATCGGGCCACCCGGGGTGCCGTTTTCGCCATAGGCCAGGTTGCCCGGGATCCAGAAGCGGTACTTCGAGCCGACCGGCATCAGCGCGACGCCCTCGGTCCAGCCCTTGATCACCTGGTCCAGACCGAACTCGGCCGGCTGGCGGCCGTAGGAACTGTCGAACACGGTACCGTTGAGCAGCTTGCCTTCGTAGTTCACGCGCACCTTGCTGCTCGGCAGCGGGCGCTCGCCGCTACCCGGGCGGATCACCTGGTACTGCAGGCCCGAGGCGGTGGTCACCACGCCCGGCTGGGTCTTGTTCTTGGACATGAACGCATTGCCTTCCTCGCGGTTGGTCTGCGCGGCGGCGGCGGCCTTGGCCTGCATTTCGGCCTGCTTGGCACCCATGAACGACTGGATGGTGGCGGTCGCGTCAGCTTCCGTCATCTTCGGCTGGCCCTTGCTCAGGCCGGTGCTGATCGCGTCAAACAGCGAGGCGACGTCGATGTCGTCCTTCAGCTGCGCCAGCGACGGACCGACCGAATAGGAACCGATCATCTGCGACACCTTGACGCGGTCCACTTTCGCCGGCTGCGAGCCCGGCGCCATGCCCGGCACCTGCTGGCCGCTGCGGGCCATCACCACCTGGCGCAGTGCGGCATCGGTGGCCTTGGCCTGTTCCTGGGTGATCTGGGGCTGCAGGCCTTCGAAGGAGCGCTCCACGGCGGTGCGCAGGGCAGCTACGTCAATCTCATCGGCAATCGGAGTGAACGACTTGGCCACGTCCAGGCCGATGGCGTAGCCGAGCTTCTGCTTGGGGGAATTCAAGGTTGCGGTCTCCTTGGCGGCTGCGGGGGCAGCCGGTTGTTGCGACAGAGCGACACCCGAAGTGCCCATTGCCAGAATCAGAACCGACGCCGCGGCGCCGCGCATTCCCATCTTCATTCGCTGCATTCCTGAAAGTGTCCGGGCGCCGACGTCGGCGCGAAAAGAGTCATTGTCGCACGCATGCCGTCGATGTCGAGGCATACATGCCGGATATCAATGCGTGGCGGTAGCGGCCAGCGCCTTGTCGATGGCGGCGGTGAGCTGTGCATCATCCGGCGTCACCTTGCTGGCGAACTGGGCGATGACCTTGCCATCGCGGCCGACCAGGTATTTGTGGAAGTTCCAGGCCGGGGCTACGCCGGTGGCTGCGGCAAGGCGCTGATAAAGCGGCGTTGCCTGCTCCCCCACCACATGCACCTTCTCGAACATCGGGAACTTGACGCCGTAGGTCAGGGTGCAGAAATCCTGGATCTGCTTCTCGTCGCCCGGCTCCTGGCCCTTGAAATCATTGGACGGGAAGCCAAGCACCGCGAAGCCACGCCCCGCATAGCGCTTCTGCAGCGCTTCCAGCCCTTCGTACTGCGGGGTATAGCCGCACTTGCTGGCGGTGTTGACCACCAGCAGCACCTGCCCGTGGTAGCGCTGCTGCAGGTTGACCTGCTGCTTGCCGGCCAGCGGCCGGTAATCCAGGTCGAGCAGATCGGCAGCAAGGGCACTGCCGGAACCAACAGCGCCGGCCACCATCAGGACCAGCAGGGACAGACCGCGCAGGCGGCGCGGGGAAACAGTCGGCAGGGGCATCAGGAGCGGTCCGCGGTAGCCATTCAACAGGGGCCCGGCCAGCACCGGCCGGGGATCGGCCGAACTATAGCACCGGGCTCCGGCGCCCCTGATGGCACAGGCCCACCCGGGCTTTGCGCGGCGTGGCGAATGCGCCGCCCGGGCGCGATCGACGGCGCAGTGATGACATAGCATGGACATCACTGAATGCAAGGCGGATGTGGACTGCCCCCTGCGACAGTTTTATTTCTCTTTTAAATCAATTGAATAAAGGGATATTTCAGCAATCTGACCACCCCTGCCATCAGTTGGGGACGGTAGGGGGTTGCACGTAGGCGTGCCGGTGTTATAGTTGCATACAACACCAGTCACCTGAGACAGGGGGAAGCCATGAACGTCCGGATACGTCGCAACCTCACCGCACCCGCGGCCGCTGCCGTTTCGACCCTGATCGTGCTGGCCTGGCTGGCCGCGCCAACCTCCCCCGCCTCAACCGATAGTGCGCAGGACGCGACCGCTTCACCGGCAGGCAATGCTGCCCCCTCCCCCTCCCCCCCGCGTCGGCTGCACAGCTCCCTGTCCATGCCGTACTTCTCGTTCGCCCAGCCGCTGACCCCACGGAGCTGAATATGAGCGACATCCAGTGGAGCGACGGTGCTCCCATCTACCGTCAGTTGAAGGAGCGCGTGATCGCCATGATGCTCGACGGAATCCTCAAGCCGGGCGATGCCCTGCCTTCGGTGCGCCAGGTGGCCGCCGACTACCAGCTCAACCCCATCACCGTTTCGCGCGCTTACCAGGAACTGGCCGACGAAGGCTTGGTCGAAAAGCGCCGCGGGCTGGGCATGTTCATGACCGAACAGGCGGCCACGCAGCTGCGCAGCAGCGAACGCGAACGCTTTCTCAATGAAGAATGGCCAGCGGTCCTGGAGCGCATCCAGCGCCTGGGCCTGAGCCTCGACGAATTGCTGCCCCAGGGGAAATTCTGATGAATGCCAGTCCCACTACTGCTGCACCCGGCGATGCCGTCATCACCGCCAAAGGCCTGCGCAAGGCCTACAAGACCACCGTCGCCCTCGACAACGCCAGCTTCAGCATTCCGAGCGGGCGCATCATCGGCCTGATCGGTCCCAACGGCGCCGGCAAGACCACCGCCCTGAAGGCCATCCTCGGCCTGACCTCGGTGGAAGGCGAGCTGAGCGTGCTCGGCCGCGATCCGCGGCTGCACCGCGATGAACTGATGAACGACATCTGCTTCATCGCCGACGTGGCCGTGCTGCCGCGCTGGCTGAAGGTCCGCGAGGCGATCGATTTCGTCGCCGGCGTCCATCCGCGCTTTGACCGCGCCCGCTGTGAGCGCTTCCTGGCCAACACCAAGCTGCAGCCGAAGCAGCGCGTGCGCGAGCTGTCCAAGGGCATGATCGTGCAGCTGCACCTGGCGCTGGTGATGGCCATCGATGCCCGTATCCTGGTGCTGGACGAGCCCACCCTGGGCCTGGACATCCTGTACCGCAAGGAGTTCTACCAGCGCCTGCTGGAAGACTACTTCGACGAGCAGAAGACCATCATCGTCACCACCCACCAGGTGGAAGAGATCGAACACATCCTCAGCGACGTGATGTTCATCCGTGACGGCCGCATCGTGCTTGATGCGGAAATGGACGAAGTCGGGCGGCGCTACACCGAACTGCTGGTCAACGCCGACCAGCTGGACACCGCGCGCGCCCTGAAGCCGATCGACGAACGCAGCCTGACGTTCGGCAAGACCGTGATGCTGTTCGATGGCGTGCCGCGCTCCCAGCTTTCCACCCTTGGCGAGACCCGCAGCCCGGGCCTGGCCGACCTGTTCGTCGCCATCATGAAGGGGACCTACGCATGAATGCCGTCAACCACCCCGTCAGCCCACTGGGTACGCTGCGCTGGCTGCTCAAGCGCGAGTATTGGGAAAACCGCGGCGGATTCCTGTATGCCCCGCTGATCGCCGGCCTGATTTCGCTGGTGATGAGTACCGTCGGCATCGCCTTCGGCCTGTTCGCGCTGAACCGTGCGGCGCGTAACGGCGCGCTGCATGTCGATGGCGAAAGCGTGAACGTCAACGGCCTGGACCTGGCACTACTGACCCGCAACATCGACAGCAAGGACCTCACCGACCTCGGCAACGGCCTCGACCTGACCCTGGTGCTCAGCTCGGCATGGCCGTTCCTGGTGCTGGCCTTCGTGGTGTTCTTCTACTGCCTGGGCGCCCTGTACGACGACCGCCGCGACCGCAGCATCCTGTTCTGGAAGTCCTTGCCGCTGTCGGACACGCAGACCGTGTTGTCCAAGGTGATCAGTGCACTGGTGGTGGCACCGCTGATCGCGGTGATCGCCGGCATCATCACCATGTTCGGCTTCATGCTGATCATCAGCATCGTGGCCCTGATGCATGGTGGCAGCCCGATGACCCTGATCTGGGGTCCGGCCAGCCCGCTGACCCTGGCCGCCGGCCACCTGTCCTGGATTCCGGTCTATGCCCTGTGGGCATTGCCTACCGCCGGCTGGCTGCTGCTGTGCTCGGCCTGGGCCAAGAGCAAGCCGTTCCTGTGGGCGGTGATGCTGCCGCTGTTTGCCGGCGTCATCGTCAGCACCACCAAGATCATGCCGCTGTTCGGCCTGAGCACCGGCTGGTTCTGGCAGAACATCGTCGGCCGCCTGCTGCTGGGCGGCGTGCCGGGCATGGACCTGCTGTACCGCCTCAGCGCCGGTTCGCGCCGTGACCTGGATTCGGTGGTCAGCCTGATGTCCCCGGCTTCGCAGCTGAAGTCACTGGCGATGCCGGAACTGTGGATCGGGGCCGCCGTCGGTGCGTTCTTCATCTTCCTCGCCATCCGCCTGCGCAAGCGCGCCGGCGAGATCTGATTCCATCCACCCGGAGGCACCACCCATGCGTTCCCTGATCGCCTGTACCGCGTTGTTGCTGTTGCCGCTGTCGGCCCTTGCGACCGATGCACAGAACTGCAAGTTCACTGCTGCCCGCACGTTGAAGCTGGACGTGGCCGGTGCCAAGGCGGTGGTGTTCGAGGTCAACCAGCACGACCTGAAGGTCGTTGCCAGCGCCGGTGGTGGCCAGCTCGACGGCCGCGCCTGTGCCTCCAACCAGGAATGGCTGGACCAGCTGGTGCTGGACCAGCGCAAGGTGGGCGACAAGCTGGTGGTCAGCCTGCGTCGCGAGGGCCGCATCAGCAACATCAGCCTGGGCAACAGCTATGCCTGGCTGGATATCCGCGGCAGCGTGCCGGACAACCTGCCGCTGCAGGTCAAGGTCGGCTCGGGCGACGCCAGCGTTGAAAACGCGCAGTCGTTGAGCGTGGACGTTGGTTCCGGTGACGCCGCCGCCCGCGGCACCCGGGGCAGCATCCATGCCGCAGTGGGTTCGGGCGACCTCGACATCGACGGTGGCAGCTCGCTGAACCTGCTGTCGCTTGGCTCGGGCGACGTTACGGCGCGCAACATCGGCGGCGATGCCATTACCGGCACGGTCGGCTCCGGTGACCTGAAGATCACCGACGTGCGTGGCAACGCGCGGCTGGACACCGTCGGCTCGGGCGACATCGAGTTCAAGCGCGTGCAGGGCAATGTCGAGGTGGGCGTGGTCGGCTCCGGCGGCGTCGACATCACCGACATCGGCGGCAATGTGCACGTCCGCAGCCATGGCTCGGGCGACATCCAGGTCGATGGCGTGCGCGGCAGCCTGACCGTCGACCACAGCGGCAGCGGTGACGTCGGCCACCGCAATGTCAGCGGCAAGGTCACCCTGCCGCGCAACAAGTAACTTCCAGCCAACCGATCCCAGGGGAATACCATGAACCTGTTGCGCCTGCTGCCTGCCACCCTGTTGTGCCTGCCGCTGATCGCCTGTGGCGGCACCTCTTCCTCGCCTGACAAGACCGTCGGCAAGAGTGTTGCCGAGGCCACCAGCGGCGTCGGCGAGACCGTCAAGGACGCCATGAACGATGCCCGCAAGGACATCGCCCAGGGCAACATCAAGATCTCCGCCGACAAGCAGCCGCGCGCGGAAATCACCCCGGACGGCCACCTGCTGATCGCGGGCAAGGACGTCGCCGCCAATGACGCGCAGCGCCGCCAGTTGCTGGAGTACCGCGGCCACGTGGTCGCCATCGCGATGGACGGCATGGACGTCGGCCTGGCCGGTGCCAAGCTTGGTGCCAGTGCCGCCGGCGAGGCGCTGAAGGGCATCTTCAGCGGTGACAGCGAAGGCGTCGAGAAGCGCATCAACGCCGAAGCCGCCAAGATCGAGGCCCAGGCCAAGCGCATCTGCGACCGCCTGCCCGCGATGCTGGCCAGCCAGCAGGCGCTGGCGCGCGAACTGCCGGCATTCAAGCCCTACGCGACGATGGACCAGAGCGACGTGGACGACTGCGGCAAGGACACCGGCAAGGGCCACACCGTCAATCTCTGACTGCGGCAAATGAGCGCACCCGGCCGGCAGCGCGCAAGCGTTGCCGGCCGACGCTGCCTGCGCGGGCTTACAATGGCGGCCCCGGATGCACCCGATCAAACCGCCATGAAGAAACTGTTCCTGCTGCTGGCCACCCTGCTCTGCCTGGGCCTGGTTGGCTGTGACAAGGATTACCGCAACCACCGCGCCGAGCGCGGCAAGCCCAAGATTTCCGTGAGCGAAGGCATGGTCACCGTGCGTCGCCCACCCGCGCCGAACATCATCATCCTCGCCGATGGCACGATGAAGATGGACGAAATCCAGATTCCGCTGGACGACGCGCAGAAGCAGATGCTGCAGACCATGTTCGGCAAACTGCAGGTACTGCGCCAGAACACTCTGGTGGCGGCCCCGGCCGATCCCAACATGCAGCCAGTGAAGATCCAGCCGCCCGAAGGCATGGAAGTGATTCCGTCCGATCTGATCCAGCGTATCCCCGAGTTCAAGGACTACACCGACACCTTCGGCAACATCGTCGCCGACCGTCGCTGAAAAAAACGCCGCCCGAGGGCGGCGTTTCTCATTGACCCGGTAGCACCGGTAGATCAACCGCCCGCGCCACCACCACCGGCCTGGATGCCACCGGCAGTCAGCGCGGTCGGATCCAGCAGGCGGCGCAGTTCGGCTTCGGCCAGGCCGCTGTCTTCCAGCGCCACGTCCAGCACCGGGCGCTGTTCCTTGTAGGCGCGCTTGGCGATCGCCGCAGCCTTCTCATAGCCGATGATCGGGTTCAGTGCGGTGACCAGGATCGGATTGCGTGCCAGCGCCTCGGCCACGCGGTCCTCGCGCACCTTCAGTCCGGCAATCGCGCTGTCGGCCAGCAGGGTGGACACATTGGCCAGCAGGCCGATGCCATCGAGCAAGTTCACCGCGATCAGCGGCAGGGTGACATTGAGCTGGAAGTTGCCGGTCTGGCCGGCCACGGTAATGGCAGTGTGGTGGCCGATCACCTGCGCACAGGCCATCACCGTCGCTTCCGGAATGACCGGATTGACCTTGCCCGGCATGATCGAGCTGCCCGGCTGCAGCGCCGGCAGTTCAATCTCGCCCAACCCGGCCAGCGGACCGGCGTTCATCCAGCGCAGGTCATTGGCGATCTTGATCAGTGCCACCGCCAGCGCATTGAGCTGGCCGGACAGCTCCACTGCATCGTCCTGCGCGGCCAGGCCTTCAAACTTGTTCTCGGCGCTGTCGAACTTGAAGCCCGTCTGCTGCTTCAGCGCCTTGGCCACCTGCGCGCCGAAACGCGGGTCGGCGTTGATACCGGTGCCGATGGCGGTGCCACCCAGCGGCAGCCGGCGCACGCGCTTGAGACTGTCTTCGATGCGCTCCTGGGCCGAGGCCAGCTGCGCCGACCATGCACCGAATTCCTGCTCGAAGGTGAGCGGCATCGCATCCATCAGGTGGGTACGGCCGGTCTTGACCACCTTGCGCAGGCTGCGGCCCTTCTTGTCCAGGGTCTTGCGCAGGTGTACCAGCGCCGGCAGCAGCTGCTCGTGCGTCGCAAGCACCGCCGACACGCGCAGTGCGGTCGGGATCACGTCGTTGGAGCTCTGCCCCTGGTTGACGTGGTCATTGGGGTGCACGGCGGTCTTGCCCGCCTTGCCGGCACGGTTGGCCAGGGTGGCAATGACCTCATTGGCATTCATGTTCGACGACGTGCCCGAGCCGGTCTGGTAGACGTCGATCGGGAAATGCGCGTCCCAGTTGCCGGCGGCCACTTCGGCGGCAGCGGACTGGATGGCCTTGGCCACGTTCTTCGGCAGATGGCCCAGCTCTGCGTTGACGCCCGCGGCGGCGCCCTTGACCAGGCCCAGCGCGCGGATGAAACCGCGCGGCATTCGCTGACCCGACACCGGGAAATTCTGCACGGCACGCTGGGTCTGTGCGCCCCACAGGGCGTCCGCAGGCACCTGCAGCTCGCCCATGCTGTCGTGTTCGATTCTGAAACCCTTGCTTGCAGCTTTGCTCATTGCATCAACTCCGCACTACTTCAGTTGGGGAAAGGGAAGCGGCGGCTGGCAGGGTGTCGCTTCCCGGGCTGGCGGCTGCGCCAACGATACTCCCTTGCCGGTGACACGGGATGACGGGGACGGGCCAGATCGTTTCATCCGCAGGGCCGTTGTGCGTGCGCAAGGGTAGTGCCGGCCGCTGGCCGGCAATCCTTGGAAGCGTGGACCGGGCGTGGTTGCCGGCCAGCGGCCGGCATTACCTGACCGGCACGTCGTAGAATATGGCCCCCGCCGCTCGTCCCAGCCCTGCCGACATGTCCGATTCCGCCCTGCTCGCCCTGTCCCCGCTTGATGGCCGCTATGCCGGCAAGGTCGACGCCCTGCGCCCGATCTTCTCCGAGTACGGCCTGATCAAGGCCCGCATCACGGTCGAGGTGGAATGGCTGCTGGCCCTGGCCGCCGAGCCGGGCATCGTCGAACTGGCGCCGTTCTCCGACGCCGCCATCGCACGCCTGCGCGCCCTGGCCAGCAGCTTCAGCCCGGCCCAGGCCGCGCGGGTGAAGGAGATCGAGCGCACCACCAACCATGACGTCAAGGCGGTGGAGTACTTCATCAAGGAACAGCTGAAGGACGACGCCGAACTGGCCCCAGCCCTCGAATTCGTGCATTTCGCCTGCACCAGCGAAGACATCAACAACCTCAGCTACGGCCTGATGCTGGAACAGGCGCGCCGCGAGGTGCTGCTGCCGACCCTGGACGGCATCGCCAGCACCCTGCGCAGCCTGGCCCACGCCCAGGCCGGCCAGCCGATGCTGTCGCGCACCCACGGCCAGACCGCCTCGCCGACCACCCTGGGCAAGGAACTGGCCAACGTGGTCGCCCGCTTGGAGCGCCAGCGCAAGCAGATCGCCGCGGTTGAACTGACCGGCAAGATCAACGGCGCCGTCGGCAACTACAACGCGCACATCGCCAGCTACCCGGATGTGGACTGGCCGGCCTTCGCCGAGCGCTTCGTGACTGGGCTGGGCCTGGTGTTCAACCCGTACACCACCCAGATCGAGCCGCACGACAACATCGCCGAGATCGGCGACGCCGCACGCCGCGCCAACATCATCCTGATCGACCTTTCCCGCGACATCTGGGGCTACGTCTCGCTGGGCTATTTCAAGCAGCGCCTGAAGGAAGGCGAAGTCGGTTCGTCGACGATGCCGCACAAGGTCAACCCGATCGATTTCGAGAACGCCGAAGGCAACTTCGGCATCGCCAACGCGCTGTTCGAGCATTTCAGCGCAAAGCTGCCGATCAGCCGCTGGCAGCGTGACCTGACCGATTCCACCGTGCTGCGCGCGCTGGGCACCGCGTTCGGCCACAGCCAGGTGGCACTGGATTCGCTGGCCAAGGGCCTGGGCAAGCTGGAAGTGAACCCGCAGCGCCTGGACGCCGATCTGGATGCGGCGTGGGAAGTGCTGGCCGAGGCCGTGCAGACGGTGATGCGCCGTCATGGCCTGCCGAACCCGTACGAGCAGCTGAAGGCACTGACCCGCGGCCAGGGCATCACCGCCGAGTCGATGCGTGCGTTCGTGCAGGGGCTGGAGCTGCCGGCGGATGCGAAGCAGCGCCTGCTGGAGATGACCCCGGGCAGCTACACCGGTCTGGCCGAGTCGCTGGCGAAGAAGATTTAAGGGGTTTCCTTGCGGCGGCGGCCGCGGGCGCTGCCTGCGGCAGGCTTTACTGCAACGGCAACAGCAACTGCAACGTCAAAGGCGGCTCTGGGTTATGCCGTGCTTGGCGGGGCGGGTTGGGTTCGCGGGGGACGCCGTGAACCCGTCCCTGGGGGCTTGGCCGCGGCATCCATGCCGCGGACACCCCCGCGAACCCAACCCGTCCCACCTCTGGCAGATTCCCGGTGACGGATCGAAGAGCGTTGGGTTGTCGGGACGGAATTTTGAAAGAGGGACGCGGCTTCGCCGCGTCCCTCTTTCGTTTGTCCGATGGGGTCAGATCCCTTTTCCATCGGAAAAGGGATCTGACCCCACGAGCGCAGGAGCATGAGCAGGAGCAAGCGCAGCGCGCGACCCGCTTTTGCCTTGCTTTTCTTCTTCCATTCCGTGGCGGACCCCGCAGGAAACTGTCAGGGGCCGGGCGGGTGGGCCATGCAGGGGCGTTGGCGCCATGGATGGCGCCATCGAGCTTACAGGGGTGAGGGCGCTTTGCTTGCGAAGCAATGCTTCGCGAGCGACCGAACGCCCAGCCGCCAGCGGCTGGGCCGGGCCCCGGAGGGGGACTTGCAGCTTCCCCTGCATGGCCCACCCGCCCGGCCAAGCGCGGCTTTTGCTTGTGAACCTGACCGCCACGAGGGGCTCAGCCGTTGGCCGGACACCCCGCGACAAACCCGCGCACGTGCGCAATCCCGGCGAACGTCGGACAATGGAGGCCTTGGCGGCCCGCCGCGCCGCCCCTCCCGCTTTCCGCTGCAAGGATTCCCCCATGGCCGCCCGCAAGTCCTCCGCCCCCCTGATCGAAGTCACCGCCCACCCCGGCCAGCCGCTGGGCATGGCGCCGGCCACCTTCCTGCGCGACTTCTGGCAGAAACGCCCGCTGCTGATCCGCAACGCCTTCCCGGATTTCCAGACCCCGGTGCAGCCGGAAGACCTGGCCGGGCTGGCCTGCGAAGAAGGCGTGCTGGCCCGCCTGATCGAGCATGACAAGACCCAGGACGGCTGGCGCGTGCGTACCGGCCCGTTCCAGGAAGAGATCTTCCCCGCCCTGCCCGACCGCGACTGGACCCTGCTGGTGCAGGACGTGGACAAGTGGGACAAGGACGTGCGCGCGCTGATCGAACACTTCAGCTTCCTGCCGCGCTGGCGCATGGATGATGTGATGATCAGCTTCGCCGCCACCGGTGGCTCGGTCGGCGCCCACGTCGACCAGTACGACGTGTTCCTGCTGCAGGCCCAGGGCCACCGTCGCTGGCAGATCGATGCCAGTGAATCGATCAAGGGCAAGCAGCCGCCGCTGGGCTTCCGCCCCGACGTGGAGCTGAAGCTGCTGAAGGTGTTCAAGCCGACCCACGATTGGGTGCTGGCGCCGGGCGACATGCTGTACCTGCCGCCGAACGTGCCGCACCATGGCGTCGCCGAAGACCCCTGCCTGACCTTCTCGTTCGGCATGCGCGCGCCGTCCTCGGCCGAGCTGATCAGCGACTACCTCGACACCCTGATCGCCGATGCCGACGAGAACATCCGTTACCAGGATGCCGATCTGAAGGTGCCGGCCGACCCGAACGAAATCGATACCGTGGCGATGGCACGGGTGATCACCGCGCTCAACGCCATCCGCATGAACGACCCGGACAAGCTGGGCGACTGGTTCGGCCGCTTCATCACCACCTACCGTGCCGCCGGCGAAGTGATGCCCCACCAGGCTGCTCCGGCCCCGGAGGAAGTGGTCGAGGCGCTGGCCTCCGGACTGTTGCTGCAGCGCCACCCGTGGGCCCGCCTGGCCTGGCGGCGGGCCAAGCGTGGCGCCAGCCTGTATGTCAGCGGCCAGGACTTCGCGCTGCCGGTCAAGGACGCCCAGCGCCTTGCCGGTGCCGAACAGCTGGATGCCACCGCTTACCGCGGCCTGTCCGACAAGGGCCGCGCTGCGGTCCAGCAGCTGCTGGTCGGCGGTGTGTTCCAGCTGATCGACCCGAACGAGATGTATGAGGCCGAAGACGAGGATGACGATGAGGATGCCGTGGTGCTCGGCGAAGTCGTCGAAGGCCGTGACCGCGTGGATGTGATCGACGCCGACGCGGTGTCCGACGATGTCCACTCCGTGACCGTGCACGACGACGGCATCGAGGTCATCGTCAACTTTGAGGACGACGAGGAAGACGACAGCGACGACGGCCGCGGCTGAGCCATGACCGTGATCCGGGTCCAGCAGGTCAGCCACGCCGATGCCCATGCCGCTCTCCACGACGTGCGCCAGCGCGTGTTCGTGCAGGAACAGGGCATCGCCGCCGAACTGGAGCGCGACGCGCTGGACCCGGTCAGCGCCCATGTGCTGGCGCTGGATGGCGACGGGCAGCCGGTCGGCACCGGCCGACTGGCCCCGGACGGCCGCATCGGCCGTATGGCGGTACTGGCCAGCCATCGCAGCCACGGGGTGGGCGAGGCTCTGCTGGAGGCGCTGGTCGAGGCCGGGCGGCGGCTCGGCCTGGCCGAGCTGCACCTGCACGCCCAGCTGCCCGCCCGCGATTTCTATGCGCGCCAGGGCTTCCTGCCCGAGGGCGAGGTGTTCGAGGAGGCCGGCATCGGCCACCAGCAGATGCGCCGCCGGCTGAGTGCCGCCAGCGCCATCGACAGCCGCGCCGAGGCGCTGGCCATCACCACCGCCATCGTCCATCGCGCCCGCCGGCAGCTGTGGCTGCACAGCCGCCAGCTGGATCCGGGCCTGCTGGATGCGCCGCCGGTGCAGGCGGCCCTGCGTCGCTTCGTCACCGCCCGCCACGACAAGCAGCTGCGGGTGATCGTGCACGATGCGGCCGCGATCGCCTCGGCCGGCGCGCCGCTGCTGGCGCTGGCCCAGCGCCTGCCAAGCGTGATCCAGTTCCGCGAGGTCACCGACCCGGTCGACCGTGCGCTGGCCTCGGCCTGCCTGCTCAACGATGCCGGCGACTTCTACTTTCGTCTGATCGGGCACCAGCTCGACGGCGAGGCCGGCATCGCGCTACCGGCACGTTCGCAGCCGTTCGAGCAGCAATTGCAGCGCGTCTGGGACCGTTCGCGCGATTGCAGCGAACTACGCGCGCTCGGCATCTGAGCCGGCGCAGCTGATCCAACCTGTCTGGAAGCGGCACCGGGGGACGCGCGATGCCCTTGGTGGTGCCCCTTCGTGTCCGGTTGGGGGTACAATTTGGCTGTTTGAACGCGCCCGTGCATGGCTATTCATCTTCGTGCCGGGTCCTTCTGAAGCCATACCCCACAAAGCGAATCAGCACCCTCCATCGTGGACAATCAACTGAAGCAGTTTGCGCAATCTTCGCAACTCGCCGGCGGCAACGCCTCCTATGTCGAGGACCTGTACGAGCAGTACCTGGTCTCCCCGGATAGTGTCGATCCCAAATGGAAAACCTACTTCGACGGCTTCAAGGGCCGCGAAGCAGGTGACATTCCCCACTCGGCTGTCATCTCCCACATCGCGGACGCGGCCAAGGATGCGCTGAAAGCTGGCACCGGTACCGGTGCAGGCGACGAGCGTGAGCGCAATGTCGGTCGCCTGATCACCGCCTACCGTTCGCGCGGTCACCTGGACGCCCGCCTGGATCCGCTGGGCCTGGCTGCTCCGGTCAACACCCCGGACCTGGGCCTGCCCTTCCACAACCTGTCCGATGGTGACCTCAACAGCGAGTTCAGCACCGGCGGCGTGGGTGGCCAGCCGCGCATGAAGCTGCGTGACCTGCTGGCGCGCCTGAAGGCGACCTACACCGGTTCGATCGGTGCGGAGTTCATGCACATCTCCGAGGTCGAGCAGCGCCAGTGGATCTACAAGAAGCTGGAACTGGCCGGTGGCAACTACCAGCTGGACGCTGACACCCAGCGCCGCGCGCTGGAGCGCCTGACGGCCGCCGAAGGCCTCGAGCGCTACCTTCACACCAAGTACGTCGGCCAGAAGCGCTTCTCGCTGGAAGGCGGCGACTCGCTGATCCCGATGATGGACACCATCATCCGCAGCGCCGGCAAGGATGGCGTCAAGGACGTGGTGATCGGCATGGCCCACCGCGGCCGCCTGAACGTGCTGGTCAACACCCTCGGCAAGAACCCGCGCAAGCTGTTCGACGAATTCGAAGGCAAGTTCGAGCACGACGAGCACGCCTCGGCCGGCGACGTGAAGTACCACATGGGCTTCTCGGCCGACGTGGCCACCGACGGTGGCCCGGTGCACCTGGCGCTGGCGTTCAACCCGTCGCACCTGGAAATCGCCGATCCGGTCGTTGCCGGTTCCGTGCGTTCGCGCCAGGAGCGCCGCAAGGACACCGCGCGCAAGCAGGTGATGCCCATCCTGATTCACGGCGACGCGGCCTTCTCCGGCCAGGGCGTGGTCATGGAGCTGTTCCAGATGTCGCAGGCCCGCGGCTTCGCCGTCGGCGGCACCGTGCACATCGTGGTCAACAACCAGGTCGGCTTCACCACCTCCAATCCGCAGGACACGCGCTCCACGCGCTATGCCACCGACGTGGCGAAGATGATCGCCGCCCCGGTGCTGCACGTGAACGGCGATGATCCCGAAGCGGTGGTGTTCGCCGCGCAGCTGGCGTTCGAGTTCCGCCAGAAGTTCGCCAAGGACGTGGTCATCGACCTGATGTGCTACCGCCGTTGGGGCCACAACGAGGCCGACGAGCCGGCGATCACCCAGCCGCTGATGTACCAGGTGATCCGCAAGCACGCCACCACCCGCGAGATGTACGCCGAGCAGCTGGAAAAGGCAGGCGTGATCGCCGCCGGCGCCGGCAAGGCGATGGTCGATGCGTACCGCGAGAAGCTCGATGCCGGTGAAGTGACCACCGAGCTGGCCAAGGTCGAAAAGACCCCGCCGACCAGCCCGCTGTTCGTTGATTGGCCGAAGCTGCTGGAAGGCAAGCTGTCCGATCCGGTGTCGACGAAGGTCGACAAGGACAAGCTGGTCGCGCTGGCCAAGCTGATCAACACCGTGCCCGAAGAAGTGCAGCTGCACTCGCGCGTGTCCAAGGTGTACGACGACCGCCGCAAGATGGCTGCCGGCGAGATCCCGGGCGACTGGGGCTTTGCCGAGAACCTGGCCTACGCCACCCTGCTGGATGAAGGCAGTGCGCTGCGCCTGGTCGGCCAGGACGTCGGCCGCGGCACGTTCACCCACCGCCACGCGATCCTGCACGACCAGAAGACCGACAACTACTACCTGCCGCTGCGGCAGCTGGTGGATTCTCCGGAGAAGGCCACCGTCATCGATTCGCTGCTCAGCGAAGAAGCAGTGATGGCCTACGAGTACGGTTTCTCCACCACCGATCCGAACACCCTGTGCATCTGGGAAGGCCAGTTCGGCGACTTCGCCAACGGCGCCCAGGTGGTGATCGATCAGTTCATCGCCGCCGGCGAAGCAAAGTGGGGCCGCATCTCCGGCCTGACCCTGCTGCTGCCGCATGGCTATGAAGGCCAGGGCCCGGAACACAGCTCGGCGCGCCTGGAGCGCTTCCTGCAGCTGTGCGCGCTGGAGAACATGCTGGTGGTGGTGCCGTCGACCCCGGCGCAGGCCTTCCACATGCTGCGTCGCCAGCAGCACCTGACCACCCGCAAGCCGCTGGTGGTGATGTCGCCCAAGTCGCTGCTGCGCCACAAGCTGGCCGTGTCGACCCTGGACGAGCTGGCCAATGGCGAGTTCCAGCACCTGATCGGCGATGCCAATGCAGATGCCAAGAAGGTCAAGCGCGTGGTGCTGTGCTCGGGCAAGGTCTACTACGACCTGCTGGAAGACCAGACCAAGCGTGGCCAGGACGACGTGGCGATCATCCGCGTGGAGCAGCTGTACCCGTTCCCGCGTGCGCTGCTGGCTGCCGAACTGAAGAAGTACGGCAAGGCCACCGACGTGGTGTGGACGCAGGAAGAACCGCAGAACCAGGGCGCGTGGTACCAGATCCGCCACCACCTGCAGTTCTGCCTGGCCGATGGCCAGAGCCTGCACTACGCCGGTCGCGCACGTTCGGCTTCGCCGGCTGCCGGTCACATGGCTGACCACGTCCGCGAACAGCAGCAGCTGGTCGCCGATGCACTGGTCAACCCGTTCAACGACTCGTTCGCTGAATAACTCTCCCCCTATTTAGAAGACAAACCAGGAAGCTCCCGCATGGCCACCGAAGTCAAAGCCCCGGTACTGCCCGAATCCGTCGCCGACGGCACCATCGCCACCTGGCACAAGAAGGTGGGCGACGCCGTCAAGCGCGACGAAAACCTGCTTGACCTGGAAACCGACAAGGTCGTCCTGGAAGTGCCGTCGCCGGTCGATGGCGTGATCAAGGAAATCAAGTTCAAGGAAGGCGACACCGTCACTTCCAGCCAGGTCGTGGCGATCATCGAAGAAGGCGCCGTGGCTGCTGCACCGGCCCCGGCTGCCGAAGAGAAGAAGGCTGAGGCCGCTCCGGCCGCTGCTGCTCCGGCCGCCGCCGCTGCCCCGGCCCCGGCTGCCAAGTCGGCTGCCGACGCGCTGCCGCCGGGCGCCCGCTTCACCGCCATCACCGAAGGCGTGAACCCGGCCGACGTCGACGGCACCGGCCGTCGTGGCGCCGTCACCAAGGAAGACATCGTCAACTTCGCCCGCAACGGCGGCGCCGGCAAGGCCGGTGGCGCACGTCCGGAAGAACGCGTGCCGATGACCCGCATCCGCAAGCGCATCGCCGAGCGCCTGATGGAGTCGAAGAACTCCACCGCCATGCTGACCACCTTCAACGAAGTCGACCTGTCCAAGGTGTCGGCGGCGCGCAAGGAACTGCAGGACGAGTTCGTCAAGGCACACGGCATCAAGCTCGGCTTCATGAGCTTCTTCGTGAAGGCCGCCGCCAACGCGCTGCAGCGCTTCCCGCTGGTCAATGCCTCCATCGACGGCGACGACATCATCTACCACGGCTACTCGGACATCTCGATCGCCGTGTCGACCGAGAAGGGCCTGGTCACGCCGGTGCTGCGCAACGTCGAGCGCATGTCGTTCGCCGACATCGAAAAGACCATCGCCGACTACGCCAAGAAGGCCCGTGACGGCAAGCTGAGCCTGGAAGAACTGCAGGGCGGCACCTTCACCGTGACCAACGGCGGCACCTTCGGTTCGCTGCTGTCGACCCCGATCATCAACCCGCCGCAGAGCGCCATCCTCGGCATGCACGCCATCAAGGAGCGCCCGATCGCCCAGAACGGCCAGGTCGTGATCGCGCCGATGATGTACCTGGCGCTGTCCTACGATCACCGCATCATCGACGGCAAGGACTCGGTGCAGTTCCTGGTGGACATCAAGAACCAGCTGGAAAACCCGGGCCGCATGCTGTTCGGCCTGTAAGAGACCTCCCGCCCCTCCGCGCCTGCGCGGAGGGGTTCTGGTAATGCAACAAGGACTATTTCAATGGCTGAACAATTCGACGTCGTCGTCATCGGTGCCGGCCCGGCCGGTTACCACGCTGCCATCCGCGCGGCCCAGCTTGGCCTGAAGACCGCCTGCATCGACGCAGCGCTGGGCAAGGACGGCAAGCCGGCCCTGGGTGGCACCTGCCTGCGCGTGGGCTGCATCCCGTCCAAGGCGCTGCTGGATTCCTCGCGCCAGTTCTGGAACATGGGCCACATCTTTGGCGACCACGGCATCAGCTTCAAGGATGCCAAGATGGACGTCGAAGCGATGGTTGGCCGCAAGGACAAGATCGTCAAGCAGTTCACCGGCGGCATCGCCATGCTGTTCAAGGCCAACAAGGTCGCCACCTACTACGGCTTCGGTGAACTGCAGCCGGGCAACGTGGTCAAGGTGAAGCAGCACGACGGCTCGGAAGTCGAGCTGAAGGGCACCAACGTCATCATCGCCGCCGGTTCGGATTCGATCGAACTGCCGTTCGCCAAGTTCGACGGCGA
>JAAIGE0101085843.1_pt1 | contig 39751 bp, 37 predicted proteins | sample 6487951 | NCBI WGS metagenome assembly JAAIGE01 (sample SAMN13974128, study PRJNA590717) | phyllosphere metagenome | biome: tomato field; feature: multiple bacterial spot infested tomato fields; material: tomato leaves; isolation source: leaves from tomato fields | host: Solanum lycopersicum ...
CACGATGCAGATGGATAAAGTTCAGGTGGCGTTCATACTGATCGAGAATATCGATAATCACCTGCTCCTTGTTGTAGTCCATCAAATCGTTGCCCTGGCTTCCTTCCAGTAAAAAGGTCTCCAGCCGGTAGTAGTGCGATTTACCGCTGCGGGCGCGGTAGGTAAAGCCGGGAATTGAATATTGCTGTGGCCAGACCTGATACATAAAGCTCTGCTCTTCACCCAGATCAACGCGCAGCTCAAGGTGCCCCAGCGCCTGCCCCTCTTCAGCCGGCATTTTCTCCAGCATTACGTGCGCCCCGCGCAGCTCCAGCTCTTTCGCCACATCTTCCATCGCCGGATAGATAACCGTTTCCATCATCCGCTGCGTGTAGCGCGTACCCGGATAGTTCATCAGGCGTGACAGCCGCTTCTTCCAGCTCAGGCGATCGCTGCTTGAGGGAATATAGGGCGCGGTTTCACGCACGGCACTGGCGCGGCGATGATCTTCTACCTTCAGCGATTTCCACAGGCCGGCCATCACAAAGAAGATCACAAAGCTAAACGGCAGCCCCATGATGACCGTGGTGTTCTGCAGTGCAGAAATCCCGTTGGTCATCAGCATGCCCATGGTCAGCACCCCAATCGCAATTGACCAGAAGATGCGCAGCCAGTTAGGCGCATCGCTGTTGATATCCTTGAGCTTTGAGGTGAAGTTACCCAGCACCAGCGAACCGGAATCTGCTGAGGTAACGTAGAACAGCATCCCGGTAATGGTGGCAACGGACGCGCTGAGTTTAAACGCCGGATATTGCGCCAGCAGACTGTAGAAACCGCGTTCGGCATGCGCCATCACTTCCTGCGCAAAGCCGGCATCGCCGTGAATAATTTCATATAGCGAGGCGTTACCGAATACAGAGAGCCACAGCAGCGTAAACGTAAAGGGAATGATCAGCGTGCCGAGCACAAACTGGCGAATGGTGCGGCCGCGTGAGATACGCGCCAGGAACAGGCCAACAAACGGCGACCAGGCGACCCACCATGCCCAGAAAAACAGCGTCCAGCTGTTCATCCACTGGGTCGGACGATCGAACGCAAAGGTATTCAGCGTCATCCCCATAAAGCGGTTGATATAGTCGCCAACGTTCAGCACCAGCGCGTTCAGCAGGAAGTCTGTTTTGCCCATAAACAGCACAAACAGGATCAAGCCGAGCGCCAGCGCCACGTTCAGCTCAGACAGGATCCGGATACCTTTGTCGACGCCCGATGTGACGGAGATCGTCGCAATGATCACCGACAGGATAATCAGCGCCATCTGCGCGGTCAGTCCTTCAGGGACGTCAAACAGCACCTTCAGGCCATAGTTCAGCTGCACTACCCCGATACCCAGCGTGGTAGCGATACCAAAAATGGTGCCGACTACCGCAGCGATATCCACGGTATGGCCAATCGGTCCATTGATGCGTTTACCAAAGATCGGATAGAGCGCTGAGCGAATGGTGAGCGGCAGATTATAGCGGTAGCTGAAGTAACCGAGCGCGATCCCCATCAATGCGTACATTGACCAGCCGGTCAGCCCGTAGTGAAACAGCGTCCAGACCATCGCCTGACGCGCCGCTTCCATGGTTTGTCCGGCCCCCTCCGGCGGCTGCATATATTGCGACACCGGCTCTGCAACGGAGAAAAACATCAAATCGATTCCGATACCGGCGGCAAACAGCATCGCCGACCAGCTCAGCAGGCTGAACTCCGGTTTGGATTGCTCCGGCCCGAGCTTAATCGCGCCATAGCGCGAGCAGGCCATATAGACCACAAAAACGATATAGAGCGTGGCGGCCAGCATGTAATACCAGCCAAACGTGGTTGAGACCCAGTTTACCGCTGTCTGGATCCAGGCGCCCGCAAGGTCGCTATAGAGAATGGTGACAAGTGAAAATGTCAGAATCAGTCCGGCCGAGGTGAAGAACACCACGGGATTAATTCTGTCCTTTTCACTGGCAGGTGGATTAATCATCGATAACCTCTGGTTAATTTCCTGTAACTACTCAATAAATTGATGCGATCAGTGTGGCTGATCTTGTTGTTGTACTCTCTGCTTTACCTCCGTTAGTTGGGCACGGTGATAAATCGCTACCAAGCGTAGCTCACCGTTTGGCTTTTGTAACAAACGAAGCACACCATCCTAACAACTTTCTTTTTTATATTGAACGTGCAATCAAAAAAAGTTTTAATAGGGGTCTCGATTTGAGGTGGAGCGGTAGTGATGCCAAAGGTAGGAATGCAGCCGATACGTCGCCGGCAACTGATTGATGCGACGCTTGATACCATCAACGACGTAGGGATTAACTACGCCACCATCGCGCAAATTGCCCGACGGGCTGGCGTCTCTACCGGCATCATCAGTCACTATTTCAAAGATAAAAATGGCCTGCTCGAAGCCACCATGCGTGATGTCACGCGCCAGCTGCGCGAAGCCGTTTCCATGCGGCTTAAACCGCTGGCAGACGCCAGCACCGAAGCGCGCCTGCTGGCCATTGTGGAAGGTAACTTTGATGATACCCAGCTGCACAGTGCCGCCATGAAAGCGTGGCTCGACTTCTGGGCAAGCAGCATGCATCAGCCGCAGCTGGGCCGGTTAGAGCGGGTCAGCAGTCGCCGCCTGTTCTCCAGCCTGGCTGCAGAGTTTCGCCGGGAAATGCCGCGCGAGCAGGCCCGACTGGCAGCTTACGGTTTGGCTTCTATGATTGATGGCTTGTGGCTGCGTGCCGCATTGAGTGGCAAGCCCTTTGATTTAGCGATTGCCAAAACGCTTACCACCCAATTTATTCGTCAGCAACTGGCTGACTCACCGAATCACTGAGGAAGGAGAAACCATGTCCCGATTCACCGAACAGCACCTCTACATTGATGGCAAATTTGTCCCCTCTGCAGCAGGTAACACCTTCCAGAGTATCAACCCTGCTAATGGCGATGTGCTGGCAGAAGTCCATGAAGCTGAGCGTGCGGATGTCGATCGCGCCGTTGAAGCCGCGAAAAAAGGCCAGAAAATCTGGGCTGCGATGACGGCGATGGAGCGCTCGCGCATCTTACGGCGTGCGGTGGAGATCCTGCGTGAACGTAATGACGAACTGGCGGAACTCGAAACGCTGGACACCGGTAAACCGTTCAGCGAAACCCAGGCGGTAGATATTGTCACCGGTGCTGATGTACTGGAGTACTATGCCGGGCTGATCCCTTCACTGGAAGGCCAGCAGATCCCGCTGCGCGACACCTCTTTTGTCTATACCCGCCGCGAACCGCTCGGCGTGGTGGCCGGGATCGGCGCGTGGAACTATCCCATCCAGATTGCGCTGTGGAAATCGGCACCGGCACTGGCTGCGGGTAACGCCATGATTTTCAAACCCAGTGAAGTCACTCCGCTGACCGCGCTGAAGCTGGCTGAGATCTACACCGCGGCCGGCGTGCCGGATGGTGTTTTCAACGTGCTGAACGGACGCGGCGCGGTGACCGGTCAGCTGCTGACCGATCATCCTGGTATCGACAAAGTTTCCTTCACCGGCGGCGTGGCCAGCGGTAAGAAAGTGATGGCAAACGCTGCCGGCTCGACACTGAAAGATGTCACGATGGAGCTGGGCGGTAAATCTCCGCTGATTATCTTTGATGATGCCGATCTCGACCTCGCTGCTGACATCGCCATGATGGCAAACTTCTACAGCTCCGGTCAGGTCTGCACCAACGGCACCCGCGTCTTTATTCCTGCAGCGGTAAAAGCGGAATTCGAGGCCAAAATCAGCGAACGCGTGGCGCGTATCAAAGCGGGCGACCTCGCCGATCCGGCCACGAACTTTGGTCCGCTGGTGAGCTTTGCCCATCGCGACAACGTAATGCGCTATATCGAATCGGGCATCAGCGAAGGGGCTACGCTGCTGTGCGGCGGTAAGCGCATGAGCGGCGCTGAATTTGATCAGGGCGCGTGGGTTGAACCAACCGTCTTTACCGACTGCCGCGACGAAATGACCATCGTACAGGAAGAGATTTTTGGCCCGGTAATGTCCATTCTCACCTATGAGAGCGAAGAAGAGGTCGTGCGTCGCGCTAATGCCACCGAATATGGTCTGGCCGCGGGCGTGGTCACGCAGGATCTTAACCGCGCGCACCGCGTTATTCACCAGATTGAAGCCGGTATTTGCTGGATCAACACCTGGGGTGAATCCGCCGCTGAAATGCCGGTAGGCGGCTATAAGCACTCCGGCATCGGCCGTGAAAACGGCGTGATGACGCTGCAGAATTACACCCAGGTTAAATCGGTGCAGATCGAAATGACCCGTTTTCAGTCAGTATTTTAATTGAGCTTACCTGAGGAGCGACTAATGGAATTTGATTACGTCATTATCGGAGCCGGATCCGCAGGAAACGTACTGGCTACCCGTCTGACCGAAGATAGCAATGTCAACGTACTGCTGCTGGAGGCGGGTGGTCCCGATTACCGCTTTGACTTCCGCACTCAGATGCCTGCGGCCCTGGCTTACCCGCTGCAGGGTAAGCGCTACAACTGGGCGTATGAGACCGAGCCGGAACCTTATATGAATAACCGCCGCATGGAGTGCGGGCGCGGTAAAGGGCTGGGTGGCTCTTAGCTGATCAACGGCATGTGCTATATCCGCGGCAATGCGATGGATCTCGATAACTGGGCCAAAGCGCCCGGTCTTGAGCAGTGGAGCTATCTCGACTGCCTGCCCTACTATCGCAAGTCAGAAACGCGTGATATCGGCGCAAATGACTATCACGGCGGCGAAGGTCCGGTCAGCATCACCACCTGTAAGCCGGATAACAACGTCCTGTTTGCGGCAATGATTGAAGCAGGCGTGCAGGCGGGTTATCCGCGCACCGACGATCTGAACGGCTATCAGCAGGAAGGCTTTGGCCCGATGGATCGCTTTGTTACGCCAAAAGGCCGCCGTTCCAGCACGGCACGCGGCTATCTTGATACCGCGAAGAAACGTCCGAACCTGAAGATCATTACCCATGCGACCACCGATCGCATTCTGTTTGACGGCAAGCGCGCGACCGGCGTTGAATACCTTGAGGGCGGCAGTAACACCCCGAAAACGGTCTATGCGCGGCGTGAAGTACTGCTGTGCGCTGGCGCCATCGCCTCGCCGCAGATCCTGCAGCGTTCAGGCGTCGGTCCGGCAGAGCTGTTGCAGCAGTTTGATATTCCGGTCGTGCACGACCTGCCCGGCGTGGGTGAGAATCTGCAGGACCACCTGGAGATGTATCTGCAGTATGAGTGCAAAGAGCCGGTCTCTCTTTATCCGGCGCTGAAGTGGTGGAACCAGCCGAAAATCGGCGCCGAATGGCTGTTCAACGGTACCGGCGTCGGCGCCAGCAACCAGTTTGAAGGCGGCGGCTTTATTCGCAGCCGGGAAGAGTTCGACTGGCCTAACATCCAGTATCACTTCCTGCCGGTTGCCATTAACTACAACGGCTCTAACGCGGTTGAAGCGCACGGCTTCCAGTGCCATGTTGGCTCTATGCGCTCGCCAAGCCGGGGTCACGTGCGGATCAAATCACGCGATCCGCGCCGCCATCCGGCCATTCTGTTCAACTACATGTCGCATGAACAGGACTGGCATGAGTTCCGCGATGCGATTCGCATTACGCGTCAAATCATCAACCAGCCGGCGCTGGATAAATATCGCGGTCGCGAAATCAGTCCGGGAATCGACTGCCAGACCGATGAGCAGCTGGATGAGTTTGTGCGTAACCACGGTGAAACCGCTTACCACCCTTGCGGCACCTGTAAAATGGGCAGCGATGAGATGGCCGTGGTCGATGGTGAAGGTCGCGTGCATGGCCTGCAGGGGCTGCGCGTGGTCGATGCCTCCATCATGCCGCTGATCATTACCGGCAACCTGAATGCGACAACCATTATGATTGGCGAGAAGATTGCGGATAACATTCGCGGTCGCGATCCGCTGCCACGCAGCACTGCCGACTACTATGTTGCCGGCGAGCGCCCGGTGCGCGGTGAGCCTGTACGGGCATAACCTCTCTGCAGGGCAGCGCAATGCTGCCCTGCTTCATACCGTCTTATCCTCGCTGTGAAACATGCCACGACGAATGCCCGATCGGACCAGCCGACACTGAAGCTGAACGAGTTAGTTGATTAACTAACAGTATGTTGTAATTATGATAGTGTGGCAGCTTCATTTTCCGCGCCTGCTGCTGCCAGAAAATGCTGCAGAATGGCATTCCGGCGCTCTCCCTGCCGGGTCACAATCGCGATTTGGCTGCCGAAGAGCAGCCGCGAAGGCGCAATTGCACGCATCTGCTGCAGCTCACACCAGCGTGCCGCATAGTGATCGGGCAGAAAGCCGATATAGCGTCCGGTTAAGATCAGAAAAGCGATACCTTCCCGGTCAGAGGCTGTGGCCGTACAGTTAAGTGACCGATGCAGCGCAGCGGCTTCTGCGCTCAGACGGTAGCCAGGCGCTATCGCTTCATAGCGATGCAGCACCGCTGGATCCGCCTCATGCGCCTGGCTGAAAAGCGGGTGCGTACTGCTGCAGTAAAGACAGGAGATCTCTTCATAGAGCGGCGTATAGACCAGGCCCGACACCGGCGCGGTATAGGGCAGCGCGCCCACGTGCAGACGTCCGTCAAGCAAACCCTGCTCAATATCAGCGGCCGTAAGCATACTGATATTAATGCGGACTTCCGCACCCTTTTCGCGTAACGCTTCCAGCGCCTGCGTAATCTGCATACGCGGCTGCGTCACCAGATTATTGATAATGCCGATATTAAGTTCACCGCGCAGCTGTTTATGCATCTGATTTATTTGCTGGCGAAAATCCTCAACCGCCGCCATCAGGCTGGCGCTGTGGCGCAGGATCTCGCGCCCCTCATCCGTCAGGGCAAATCCCGCCCTTCCGCGCTGACAGAGCCGCATCCCGAGACGCTTCTCCAGATCGCTCATATGCAGGCTGATCGCCGAACGGGTAATGCCCAGCCTGCTCTCGGCAGCCGTAAAGCTGCCGCATTCGCTAACGACTTTAAACAGCCGCAGCAGACGCAGATCGAAATCGGTAACCTGCGCCAGGGTTTTAGGTTTCATTCAGGTGAGTTTTCCGCTGACTAAACTTAAGTTAATTAGCATTTAACTTAACCGATGCCTGATTGCAAACTCTGGCTATACACTCTGGAGAACCCGCCATGTCCGAACGCATAGATACCGCTTCCCTGAACCTGCAGTCGCACTGGATGCCCTCCAGCGCCAATCGTAATTTCCAGCGCGATCCGCGCTTTATCGTGGCAGCGGAGGGACGCTGGCTTACCGATGATCAAGGGCGACACATTTATGACAGTCTGTCAGGGCTGTGGACCTGTGGCGCTGGTCACACGCGCAGTGAGATCCAGCAGGCGGTAAGCCGGCAGCTCGGCGTGCTTGATTACTCCCCCGGCTTTCAGTATGGCCATCCGCTCTCGTTTCAGCTGGCAGAACGTATCACGCAGTACATGCCGGGCGATCTCAACCATATCTTTTTCACCGGCTCCGGTTCTGAAGCGGCAGACACCGCGGTAAAAATGGCGCGCGGCTACTGGCGCGCCAAAGGCCAGCCGGCCAAAACCAAACTGATCGGTCGCGCCCGCGGTTATCACGGTGTGAACATCGCCGGCACCAGCCTCGGCGGCATTGGCGGCAACCGCAAAATGTTTGGTCAGTTTATGGATGTGGATCACCTGCCGCATACGCTGCAAAGCGACCTCGCCTTCACGCCGGGTCAGGCTGAAACCGGCGGCGAGGCGCTGGCCAATGAGATGCTGAAACTGATTGAGCTGCACGATGCGTCAAACATCGCCGCGCTGATTGTTGAGCCGCTTTCCGGCTCCGCCGGAGCCATCATTCCGCCACGGGGTTATCTGCAGCGCCTGCGTGAGATCTGCACGCAGCACAACATCCTGCTGATTTTTGATGAGGTGATCACCGGCTTTGGCCGCATGGGACGCTGGACCGGCGCAGAGTACTTTGGCGTGACGCCGGATCTGCTTAACTTTGCCAAGCAGATCACCAACGGCGCCATCCCGCTGGGGGGCGTGGCCGCCAGCAGCGAAATCTATCACGCCTATATGTCACAGCCGCTGCCAGAGCATGCGGTGGAGTTTGCGCATGGCTATACCTATTCCGCCCATCCGGTCGCCTGCGCAGCGGCTATCGCCACGCTTGACCTGCTGGAAAAGGAGTCGCTGATAGCGCAGTCGGCTGAGCTGGCACCGCTGTTTGAACAGCAGCTCCACGCGCTGCGCGGTTGTCCGCACGTGGTGGATATTCGCAACTGCGGGCTGGTCGGGGCGATTCAGCTGGCGCCGCGTGAAGGTGATGCCACGCTGCGCCCTTTTGAAGCGGGCATGCTGTTATGGAAGGCGGGATTCTATGTTCGCTTTGGCGGCGACACGCTGCAGTTTGGTCCGATGTTTTCTGCTCAGCCTGACGAACTTGACAGGCTGTTTAATGCGGTAAGCGATGCGCTGTATCGCCTTGCTTAAGCGATTACGCCAGCGCTTTCGCCTGCTGCAGACGGTAATAGAGCAGCGACAGTAATATCAGCAGGCAGCCGAGCATCTGCCGGGCCGACATCGCTTCGCCATACCAGAGGGCCGCCGCCAGCACCGTCAGCAGCGGTTCCAGGATCATGATCAGTGCGGCATTTGCCGCGCTGGTCATGCTCTGTCCTTTCAGCTGCAGCCAGAAGCGCAGGCTGGTCGCCAGCAGCGCGCTGGCCGCCAGCCAGCTCCAGGAAGCCAGCGTGATCTCCTGCGGCCAGCTTTCAGAAAACAGCGACAGCACGCCCGCCACCGCACCGGTGCAGGCGAGCTGTACCGTGGCCAGCGGACAGACAGGGACCGTCGCGGCAAAGCGGGTGGTGAAACAGAAGTAGACTGCCTGAACCAGCGCGGCGCCGAGGAACAGGAGCTGGCTCAGTTCAAAATGGAGATCCTGCCTGAGCGTCAGCAGCGCCAGCCCCGCGATGCCCACCGGCAGGGAGAGCCAGAACGCACGCGCCGGCCGGCTGCGCAGAATAACCCAGGCAAAAAGCGGCACAAACAGCATTGAGAGGCTCATAATAAAAGCCCCCTCACCCAGCGAGCGCGTGGTGGCGACGGCATAAATCCACAGCAGCATATAAGCAGACTGCAGCAGCCCGCTCATCAGAACCGGCCTGATATTCCGCAGCGTATGGCGCAGCTCGGCGGCACGGCACAGCAGCAGCAGTACCACGCTGGCCGAAAGAAAGCGCAGCGCAACAAAGGCCAGCGCGGGCATACCAGCTATCGCTTCGCGTGAGCAGATCCAGCCAAATGCCGCGATGAGCGTGGTGCTCACCAGCAGGGCATCCGCCTGACGTTGTCTGGCTATCATTTATCTCTCCGCAGCGTGCGTGTTTGCCATCAGCTCTGGGCGCTCACCAGCCGGACGGCAAAACCAAAGAACAGCATACCGGTCAGCATGTTGGCAAATTTAACCAGCCGCGTGCGGCTGCGCAGGAAGCGGACCATCACCGCGCCCGCCACCAGCAGCACGGAGTAGTAGCTGAAGCTGATAAGCTGGATCAGCGCACCCAGCGTGGCGAACGCCGGCGCGGTATGAGTGACTTTGGGGTCGATAAACTGAATAAAGAAAGAGACGTAGAACAGGATAGCTTTAGGGTTAGTCACCCCCAGCAGTACCGCACGCAGAAAGTAGTTTTCTGCTTTGACCGGCTCAGCAGGCTGCGCATCCGCGCGCTGGCGCAGTGCGCCCATGATGATTTTGATACCCAGATAAAGTAAAAACATCGCGCCCAGATAGCGCACCATCATAAAAATGTGCGGGCTGGTGCGGATCAGCGTAGCAACCCCTGCCCAGGCAAGAAAAATCAGGATCAGATCGCCTGCCATGACGCCCGCAATCGCTTTAGACGCAGCTTTCATGCCGCGGCCCATGCCGGTGCGTAAAACATAGAGGCTGTTCGGGCCGGGTAACAGAATAATCACCAGCGCACCTGCCAGAAACGTCCATAAATCGATAATGCCTAAATCTTGCAACATCAGTGCCATAGCTCCATTCGCCGCGCGTTATTCGCACGGCGTAATCATAATATTTATACCGGGTTAACCAGACGACAGCGCGCCGCTGCCGCGCGCTATGTTAGCAGGTATCCCGCATAAATCGCACCTCTGTTGCGTGCGGTTGTCGTGCATGAGAAGGTCGCAGACAGCAGCACGTTCGTTGCTAAAGCGGGAAGCAGACCGGGGCATCCCTGCCCGGTTATTACACTTTGCTTTCAGGCAGTACGGTCAATACCGGCTGATGCCTGCGATGAAACAGCGGATAGGCGATGCTGGTTACAACCAGACTGATAATCCATGAGATATCCACGCCCGGGATCAGTTTTGCATAGGGACCGGAGAAAAACGCATTTTCGATGAAAGGAACCTGCACCAGGATCCCGGCAAAATAGACCAGCAGCGCCTGTGTATTAAGCCGCCCATAGCGTCCTCCGTCCGCCTGAAATATGGCTGCCACGTCGTAGTGCTGTTTATTGACGTAGTAGAAGTCGAGCAGGTTGATCACAATCCACGGGATCAGTACGGCGATCAGCGCCAGAATCAGGTTGATAAAAAATGCGACAAAGTTCTGCGACGCCGCCAGCGCAATCAAAATGCTGCCTGTCAATACCAGAGCGGACACCACCAGCCGCACCGCCGCCCCCGGCGTCCAGTGCGGACGGAAGGTCTGCACGGCCGTTATCAGCGATAACACCGCCCCGTACAGGTTCATGGAGTTATGACAGATGATATTCACCAGAAACAGGATCATCAGCAGCGGTCCCAGCCAGCCGGTGGCATGACGCACCGCCATCATGGCGTCATCCGCCGGAGCAATACTGACGGCCATCATGCCAAAGACAAACGCCAGGATAGTTCCGCCGCAGGCGCCGAGGTAAGTCGCCCAGAAAGGACGGGCGATCCCCACATCCGCAGGCAGATAGCGCGAATAATCTGAGGTATAAGGTGAAAAGCTGATTTGCCACACCGCACCAATGCAAAAGGTCCCGAACCAGCCTGCCGCGCTCAGCGATCCGCGCTGCCAGAAGTCTGCCGGTAGTGGCTGCGATAGCATTAGCGTCAGTCCCAGCAGCAGGGCCGCGCCCATGATCCATGCGCCAATTTTATTGATCCGGTGAATAAAGCGGTAACCTATCACGCCGATCGCTGTTGCCAGCACGGCGCCTAAAATCGTTGCGCTCGCCACCGGCAGCGCCGGAATGACATTGTTAATTACCCGGCCCGAAAGCGAGATATTGGAGATAAAGAACCCCAGATAGATCACGGTAGTAAAACTGATTACCAGCAGCGAACCATAGCGCCCGAACTGCGCGCGGCTCTGTACCATCTGCGGAATGCCGGTTTTCGGCCCCTGCGCTGAGGTCAGCGCAAGAAAGATGCCACCAAAGAGATGGCCGGCGATAATCGCAGAGAGCGCGGAAATTACATTAAGGTGAAACGTTTCGGTTGCGATCGCCCCGCTGACCACCGCCAGCGGAGCAATATTGGTACAGAACCAGAGCGTGAACAGGCTGTGCGATTTGCCGTGCCGCTCAGACACCGGCACATAATCCACCGACTTGTTCTCGATAAACGGCCCCTGACGTGATGATTTTTCCACCTTACCCTCCAGTTGAGATGCAGAATTATTATGTGTTGCAGATACATCACTGGCGTTGTCATGCCATAGCCATCCCGACGATGTGCGTCTCGTCTTCTCGCAGGAGAAACTGCTGGCGGTAAGACTCCTGATATTTAGCGATCCGGCGGGCGGGGATGTGAGTGGCCAGCGCCGGAAAGGGAATTAACGCATGATAAATGGATCGTCGATGGGCTCATCGCTGGTGCGCAGCCATACCGTTTTGGTTGTGGTGTACTCCAGCGCGGCGTCAGTGCCGCCCTCGCGCCCGAATCCTGATTTGCCATAGCCCCCAAAGGGTGCCAGCGGTGAGACTGCCCGATAGGTGTTCAGCCAGACCACACCGCTGCGCAGCTGGCGCGTGATGCGATGCGCGCGCGTCAGATTTTGCGTAAAGACGCCGGCGGCAAGACCATATTCGGTGCCGTTAGCCAGCCGCAGCGCGTCCGCTTCCCCGCTGAAAGTCAGCACCGAAAGCACCGGACCAAACAGCTCCTGCACGACACTCTCTGCTGCCGGTACGCTGCTGCAATCAAGAATAGTAGGCGGATAATAGAAGCCAGGCTTGTGAACAGGCTCATGCCCGATAATCAGCTTAGCGCCCTGCTCCAGCGTGCGGCTGACGACCTGTTCAATGTTCTGTTTCTGGCGCAGCGTGCAGAGCGGGCCAAACTGCGTTTCAGGCTGCTGCGGACAGCCGATCACAATGCTGCGCACTTTACTCACCAGCCTTTCAATAAACGCCTCTTTAATACTGGCTTCTACCAGCAGGCGCGAGCCTGCAACGCAGCTCTGACCCGAGGCTGAGAAGATCGCAGCCACCTGAGCGTTCGCCGCACTCTCCAGATCGGCATCGGCAAAAACAATAAACGGTGACTTGCCCCCCAGCTCCAGTGAGGTGCTGGCGAGATTCTCCGCGCTGCCGCGTATAATATGGCGTGCGGTTTCTGCGCCGCCGGTAAATGCGATATGATCGATAAGCGGGTGTGCGGTGAGCCGTGCACCGCACTGCTCAGCAAAGCCGGTGATGACGTTAATCACGCCGGGCGGAAAACCCGCTTCATCAATCAGTTCTGCCAGCGCCAGAAGGGGAGCCGGAGCCACCTCTGCTGCCTTCACTACCAGCGTACAGCCAGCGGCGATCGCCGGGCCGATTTTAACCGCTGACAGAAACAGCTGGCTGTTCCAGGGGATGATTGCCGCCACCACGCCCACCGGCTCACGTCTGACCCACGTTTCCATATCGGGCTTATCGATACTTAACGTGGCCCCCTCCATTTTGTCGGCCATGCCCGCGTAATAGCGGTAATACTCCGCCACATAGGCGATCTGCGCCTGCGTCTCGCGAATAATTTTGCCGGTATCCAGCGTTTCAATGCGTGCCAGCCGCGCCGCATCCCGCTCAATCAGATCGGCCAGCCGCAGCAGCAGTTTACCGCGCGCGCTGGCGGTAAGCGCGCGCCATGCCTCTGACGTAAACGCGCGGGCAGCCGCCTCCACCGCGCGGTCAGTCTCCTGCTGTTCTGCGCCGGCGATGGTTGCCCAGGGCTCTGCGGTCGCCGGATTCAGGGATGTGAACGAGGCTGCGCCGGTTACAAACTGCCCGTCAATATAGAGTTTAAACGCGTCCATCTCTCTCTCCGCTTAGTGGAATTCCGGAACGACCTGCTCAATAAAGCGCATCAGCGAAGCTTTTTTGCGCTCAAAGGTCATACCGCTGTCGAGCCATAGCGCATATTCGTCATAGCCCAGTGCTTCATAGTTTTTCAGCCGGGCGATCACTTCGTCCGCCGTACCGATAGCCAGGTTCTGGCGCATTTTTTCCGCGCTGTAATAGGTGTTAGCGGCAATCTCTTCATCACTGAGTGGCGCAATAAGCCCCTGCGTCACCGGACGCTCGTTTTTAAACCAGGCGCCAAAGTAGTGGTAGAAGCGGTTCAGCTCCTGCGCTGCCTGCTGTGCATCCGCTTCATCCGCCGCTACGAAACCGTGCTGCAGCAGCATAATTTTTAGCGGCTGCTCCGGAGCGTATTCCCGGCACGCCTCTTTAAACGTGGTAATCAGGCGCACAATCTCCTCGTCTCCCTGATGCAGCGGCGTGCACTGCACGTTACAACCCTGCTTAACGGCAAACTCATGGCTGTTGGGATCGCGGGCAGCCACCCAGATGGGGGGATGCGGCTGCTGTTTGGGTAACGGCGAGGACGTAGTGGACGGGAACTGCCAGAACTCGCCCTGATGAGCATAATCACCGCGCCAGAGCGCTTTTACTGCCGGCACCAGCTCCCGCATGCGCTGACCGGCTCCCCAGGCATCAAGGCCCGGCAGCAGACGCTCATACTCAAACGCATAGGCGCCGCGCGCAATACCCAGCTCCAGCCGTCCGTTAGTGATGATATCGGTCATTGCCGCCTCACCGGCAAGGCGAATCGGATGGGTAAACGGCGCAATAATGGTGCCGGTACCGAGGCGCACATGTCGGGTGCGGTGCGCAATATCCACCAGATTGATGAAAGGGTTCGGTGCAATGGTGAAGTTCATACCGTGATGCTCACCGGTCCAGATCGCATGCAGCCCGCCGCGATCGGCGATTTCGCACAGCGTCATCATCTCTTCGTAGAGCTTATCCTGTGCATCATCAGCCGAGACGCGCTCCATATGCAGAAACAGAGAAAGCTTCATACCACCTCCTGATGGGCTGGCACAGAGAACTGGCGCACCGAACCTTGCGCTTCATCGCCGTAATAGAGGCCATAATTACCCGCCGCATATTCACGCATGTAGCGTCCCAGCAGCGCCTGCAGCGCACCGTTAGCCACCGGTACTGCAGCCAGATCCTGCAGATCGCGCCACTCTCCCTGGTCAACTGCGGGTAGCGTACCGCCGGTGGGCTGAGCGCATAAAAAGACAATATGCTGCTGCTTTTTCTGCCGATCCTCCCACATGGAGTAGATAAAGCCCGGACTGGCGGCAATCTGCAGCGTGCTGAATACCTGCGTCAGCGTTTCATCGACGCTGCGGCCGCGCATGGTTTGTGCCGGTAGCTCATACCCCTCTGACTGCCTGACCAGCAGCACCTTACCGGCGGACTCGATAAGCGCACTGACCACAACATCCGGCCCGCTAATCAGCGACTCTGCCTGCTGATAAGGGGTAAAATAGGCGCCGCGATAGTAGCCCAGACCCGCCGTGCCGCTGGAAGCGAACTGCAGCACGTTACCAATCAGAATTGCGTGGTCTCCCGCGTCAATCACCTGATGCAGCGAACACTCAAACCAGGCCGAACTCTCATCAATCAGCGGCGTGCCCTGCTCTCCGCGATGCCAGCTGACGCGCGCAAACCGGTCGGCAATTTTCTGCGCAAACACGTTTGACGTCTCTTTCTGCTGTTCTGCCAGAATATTGACGGCAAAATGGCGGCACTGCGTAAAATGTTCAAAGTTAGCCGAACGTTTGTCGATGCTGACCAGCAGCAGCGCCGGGTCGAGTGATACCGATGAAAAAGAGTTTGCGGTGAAACCAATCGGCTCACCTTTAGCATCCCGGGTCGTGACCACGGTTACGCCCGTCATAAAGGCGCCAAAGGCGTCGCGCAACTCTCTGCGTTTATCTGCGTCCATAAGTTACTCCTGAATAGGCTCTTGTGACGTGACGGGGGCTGCAACCGGCTCAAGGAAAGAGAGCATCTCTTGCGTGACCCGTTCAGCATCGGTCAGATTCAACATGTGTCTGGCGTTATCGATAACCACCGCCTCACCGTAAGGTGCTGCGCCGGCCATCTGGCGTGTCATTTCCGGACTGGAGTTGGCATCCAGTTCGCCCGTCATGACCAGCACCGGACAGCGCATCTCTGCCCAGCGATCGGCATACAGCGAGTCGCCTTCAGCAAACGCCTGATAGGCGCGCGCATAGCCTGCCGGGCTGACCTGCTGCAGCCACTCGCCGACTCTGTGACGCAGCGGCTGCTCCTCCGGGGTGGCGCTGAACCAGCGCTCCAGTGGCGCATCCAGCTGGACATCACCGCTTGCCAGCTCGTGAGCGCGCTGCAGGACCGCAGCGCGGGCCGCAGCTGAGCGCCTGAAGACGCCGCTCATGACGATGGCGCGGCTGACAGAGTGCGGATAATCAATTGCCAGTCCGGCGGTGATCAGGGCACCCATTGAGTGCCCGGCAACCGCAAAACGCTGCTCTGGCTGAGTGGCGAGAAAGGCTGCCAGCCAGGAAACGTAGTCGGTCAGCGTCGCGTGATGCCCGAAGCCTGTGCTGTCGCCATGCCCGGGCATATCCACTGCGATAACCCGAAAATGGCGGCTCAGTACCGCTATCTGGGGAAACCAGGCTTCCGCATTCATGCCCACGCCGTGAATCAGCACCAGCGGAGTGCCGGCTCCCGCTTCGAGATAGCTGACCTGCGCTGACGCCTCAGACAGCGGCTGGATTTTTCTGATCATGGCCAAGCTCTTTAAGATCAAGATAACGGTTACCGATGCGATGATGCGGGCGGCCGCCCAGCGCAGCGCCCAGCGCAATCACGATCTCGTCGCTGAACGGGGCATCATTGATGGTGAACTGCATGGTCAGATAATGTTCGCGCGAGCCCTCATCTTCTGTTCCCATCATCGGGACGAGAATCGGGGTGTTGGCCGGGCCGCGCGTATTGTTGAATGCCAGATAGGTTTTGCCCTGCACCGCAGAACGGTAGTGATTACCAAAATGCAGCGTATGAATCAGCGCTGAGGCGTGCTCCAGCTCGCCGTTCAGTCCGGTAACGGCACATTTGCCATAGGCGACCACGCGATCGCCGCCCCCCGCTTCTTTAACGATTAATCCGGTCAGCAATTCGCCTAATACCGGCGCCATCTCACGGATTTCTGGTGCCAGATCTTCAACAAATCCTCTGCCAGCCCACGGATTTTTGACCACGGCTGCAGCGGCAATCATCACCAGCGGCGTGCCCGCCGCTTTGCCGCCATCGGTATACACGGTTTCAGTGGTGACGACGGTTTTACGAATATCCGGATGCATGTAAACCCCTTTCAAGTTAACGGTTTGTTAATTGCTACTGGTGAAAGGGGTATAGCATCGCCACTTTTGGGATGTCAAAACATGGTATACCAACATACAGTCATACCTTAATTGCCTGCTTTTTATGCGCCAGGATGCGCCAGACGCGGTCCTGGGCCATTTTTAGCGGGCTGCCAGTGCAGGTTTTAGCGGGTAGAAAATCAGCTATCGGAGTGTGACTGGCATCATAAAAGTGATGCAGGCCAGCGCAGCGGAAAAAAATCATGTGATTGATAAATATGCATTATTTTTAAAGCCCGCGCGGGAACAGGGAATACTTCAGCGATAAGTGATAAATATGTGAGCAATGACAAATTCCGGGTATGGCGGCGTCAGACGAAATCACAGCGCCGCTGAGGGCTTTATGACCTCAGACTCTGTTGCAGCCACGTCCGCGACGTTGCGTTAACTGCCGGAACAGTGCTAATAGTAAAAAAGAGCGCGCGCAGGGGGCTTCGCGCAACGGTTCTTAACGCGGGACAATAGGGAAGATCATGATTGCGATTCACTCCTTAAGGATTGAAAACACGCCGGTGACACTGCGGGAACTGGCGCTGGTCAAAGTAAGACAGGCAATCATCTCAGGCTATTTTAAAGCGGGCGATCGTCTGGTTGAACGCTCATTGTGTGATGAGCTGGGCGTCAGTCGTACCGTGGTGCGGGAAGTGATCCGTTATCTTGAAGCGGAAGGACTGATCGAAAACCTGCCTAAAAAAGGGCCTATTGTGGCGCGGCTCACCTGGGAGATTGCGCAGCAGATCTACAGCATACGTCAGCTGCTTGAATCTGCAGCTGCAGAAGATTGCGCCCGCAAAGCCACAACGGAAGATAAGCAGAAGCTGCACACCCGGCTGATGCGAATTGCCAGAGCATCTGAACATCATGACGATATTGAACGGGTTGAAGCGTCTCAGGCGTTTTATGAAACGCTGTTTTCGATTGCGGAGCATCATATCGCCTGGGAAATCGTGCAGCGGCTCAACAGCCGTATCAGCCGGCTGCGCGCCATGACGCTGCGCAGCCCTGAACGCCAGGTTGCCGGATTTGAACGTATGTCGCGTATCTGTGCAGCAGTTGAAGCCAGCGATCCGCAGCAGGCCAGAGAAGCGGTGATACAGCATCTGACGGAAGCTGCGCAGCTGGCAAAAACGATTCTGACAACGGAGGAGTAACCATGACCGCTTACTGGATAGCACACGTGACGGTGCATGATGCTGAGCGCTATCAGCGTTACCGGGATCTTGCACCGGCGGCCTTTAATAAATATCAGGCAACATTTCTCGCGCGGAGCGAGCAGGCGCTGACGCTGGAAGGCGAGAGCTATGGCCGGCATGTGTTAATCGCGTTTCCCGATTATCAGACGGCCGTGGCGTGTTACCACTCACCCGAATATCAGCAGGCGCGTGCTGCGCGTGCTGATATTGCTGACGCAACGATTGTCATTACCGAAGGATTAGCCTGAACCGGCCCGGCTGCATAAATTACTTATCTGTTCAGCAAAATTAACTCATCGAACAAAATTCGTACGTTCGCTGAAACGTTGCTATTATAGTGACGCTAAACAGCAATGCGTTGCTGACGAGAAAGTTTACCGGTTATCGTTCGCCTGCCCGCCTCGCGGGCTTTTTTTTGTCTGAAATTCAGACTTTGCCGGTCAGACGCGGGCGTTCCGGGCGAAATCCCAGTCCGATAAGACGCCCAAACAGGTGACGCAGGAACGGGTAGCGGCTGATGAACTGCGGCACTTTTGACGGCGCGCTGCGCGTGCGTTTTTTACTGCTCATCTTTATCTGCAGAAACTGCGTGGCAACCGTCGGAAACTGACGCCGCCGCTGGACTTTCTGTAGCGTTTTCAGGCTCACCCTGCCCCTGAGCAGTGAAGGCGTGAGCAGATTAGCGGTGGCCACCGCATCCTGGATAGCCAGATTCACCCCTACGCCACCGATGGGCGACATCGCATGCGCCGCATCTCCGATGCAAAGTACCCCTGCCCGGCACCAGCTGTCGAGCCGATCGATCCGGATCGACAGCAGGCGGAACATTTCCCAGTGCGTCAGCACCTGAAGCCGCGCTTCGCTAAAGGGGGCCACCTCAGCAAGCCGCGTAATAAATGCAGCGACATCGCCCGTTTTGAGCCGCTCAAACTCACCTTTTTCGATGGTATAGCCGCACTGCCAGTAGTCACCGCGATCGATCACAATAAAATTCTGCTTCGGTCCTTTATGGCCCATGCCGAGCGCCGGATCGTCGGGAAGCTTAGGGAGTGAAAACCACAGCACGTCACGCGGTGCGCCAAAACTCTGGCTGGTCAATCCGGCTTTAGCGCGTACCTGTGAGTGACGACCATCAGCCCCGATCACAAGCGGTGCGTGAATAGTCTCTCCCTGTAACGTCGTCAGGCCGGTAACCCGGTCGCCCTCTCTGATAAAGTCAGCAAAGCCGGTCTCCTGCAGCAGCGTAAAATTGTCATACGCGCGGGCTTTGCGCGCCAGAAAATCAAGAAAATCCCACTGCGGCATAAAGGCGATAAAACGGCAGCGCACCGGCAGGCGGGAAAAGTCCGCCATGGTGATCTCTTCCCCACCCACTTCCGCCTGCAGCTTTTCAGCCCGCTGATGCGGCAGCGTTAACAGCTCATCCAGCAGACCAAGCTGGTGCATCACTTCCAGCGTTGAAGGATGAATAGTGTCACCGCGAAAATCACGCAAAAAGTCAGCATGTTTTTCAATCACAATCACATTTACGCCGGCACGCGCCAGCAGGTATCCCAGCATCAATCCGGCCGGACCGCCGCCTGCAATACAGCAGTCAGTATGGAGAGTTTTACCGTTGTGCATTCTGTCAGTTCCGCATCAATTTACTGATAATAATTATCATTTATATAGCATGTTAGAGCGGTAAGGCGAGAATCCGATGCGCTTATATGCCCGTTTAGCAATCGCAGCGCTGCAATATTCTGTAAACATTAAAATAACCTGTTTTAAATAGTTTCCTTGCGGACCCGGCAGCTTATTCCAGGCTTATGAGATAATTTTTTACGCGAGATAAGCAGCCATGAAAGAGCAGAATCGGGATGTCGGCATTAAACCTTATGGCGGCTCAGCCGGCGGCTGGGGTGCACTGAAAGCGGTAGCAGATGCCATTCGCCGTCAGATGGCGGTGAAACAGGATGTGATTGCGTTATTTAAGGTCAATCAGCCGGAGGGATTTGACTGTCCGGGCTGCGCCTGGCCCGATCCGCGTCACGCCTCGTCGTTTGAGTTTTGTGAAAATGGTGCCAAAGCTGTCTCCTGGGAAGCGACCAGCAAACGCACCACGCCCGCCTTTTTCGCCGCGCACACCGTCAGCGAACTCTGGCAGCGCAGCGCGTTTGAACTGGAAGGTGAAGGCCGGCTCACGCATCCGATGAAATATGATGCCGTCAGCGATACTTATCAGCCCATTGAGTGGGAAACCGCGCTGCAGGAGATTGGCGCGCTGCTGCGCGGTTATGACGATCCCGATAGCGTGGAATTTTATACTTCCGGACGCGCTTCCAATGAAGCGGCCTTTCTCTGGCAGCTGTTTGCCCGCGAATATGGCACCAACAATTTTCCCGACTGCTCCAATATGTGCCATGAGCCCACCAGCGTAGGCCTGCCTGAATCCATCGGCGTCGGCAAAGGCACGGTAGAGCTGGAGGATTTCGATCACGCCGATCTGGTGATCTGTATTGGTCACAACCCTGGCACCAACCATCCGCGTATGCTGGGGACGCTGCGGGAGGTCTCTAAGCGTGGTGCAAAAATTGTGGCCATTAACCCGCTGCGCGAGCGCGGGCTGGAGCGTTTTACCTCTCCGCAAAGCCCGATTGAAATGCTCTCGATGGGGTCCACGCAGCTGGCCTCAACCTACTATAAAGTGCGCGTTGGCGGCGATGCGGCCATGCTCAAAGGGGTGATGAAAACGCTGCTGGCTATGCATGATAACGCGCTTGAAGCCGGCGAGCCGCCGGTTCTGGATGAGACGTTTATCCGTGAACATACTGAAGGCTTCGCGGCGCTGAAAGCGGATCTGGATGACACCAGCTGGGATCATATTCTGAAAGTCTCCGGCATGGATATCGCCGAAATCCAGAATATTGCCCACCTCTACGCCGCCGCGGAAAACACCATTATCTGCTACGGAATGGGCATCACCCAGCATCAGTACGGCACGCAAAATGTGCAGCAGATTGCGAACCTGCTACTGCTGCGCGGCAATATTGGCCGGCGCGGCGCAGGCATCTGCCCGCTGCGCGGACACTCCAACGTACAGGGCGATCGCACCGTGGGCATTACAGAGATCCCCTCGCAGACGCTGCTGGACAGTCTGCAGAAGGTCTTTGGCTTCACGCCCCCGCAGCAGCACGGGCACGGCGCGGTGGCGGCGATTCAGGCGATTCGTGACGGACGCTCAAAGGCGCTGCTTTGCCTGGGCGGCAACCTTGCTGAAGCGATCTCCGATCCGCAAATCACCTTTGAAGCGATGCGCAAGCTCGATCTGGTGGTGCATATGGCGACGAAGCTCAACCGCTCTCATCTGTTGATGGCTAAACATAGTTACCTGCTGCCTGTGCTGGGCCGCACGGAGCGGGATCGCCAGGCGTCGGGCGATCAGAGCGTCACCGTGGAAGATTCGATGTCGATGGTGCACGCCTCGCGCGGCACGCTGGAGCCTGCCTCGCCGCATCTAAAATCGGAACCGGCGCTGGTAGCAGGGCTGGCAAAAGCGACGCTGCCGGCTTCCCGCGTAAACTGGGATAAAATGGTCAGCGACTACAGTAACATTCGTGATGCGATTGAGGCCGTCTTCCCCGCTTTTGAGAACTTTAACCAGCGCGTAATGCAGCCTGGCGGTTTCCGCCTGTACAACGCGGCTTCTGAACGTGTCTGGCTGACGCCGTCGAAGCGCGCGCAGTTTAAAGTGATGCAGGGCATCAATGAGGATCCGCGTTCGCTACAGTGTCACGATCTGGTGCTGACCACGCTGCGCAGTCACGATCAATACAACACGACGCTTTACGGGCTGAACGATCGTTATCGCGGCATTACCGGCCGGCGCGACGTACTCTTTATTTCTGCCGATGAAGCGGAGAGCCGGCAGCTGCGCTCCGGCGATACGGTCAATATGACCGCGCTCGATCCGCAGGGCAACCGCACGCAGCGCCGTATGGAGAACCTGACCCTCGTGATTTATGACATGGCGCCCGGTTCGGTAGCCGCTTACTATCCGGAAGCGAATATCATGGTGCCGCTCGACAGCCACGATACGCAAAGCGGTATTCCCGCGTATAAAAGTATTCCGGTGGTGATTGAGCCTTCCGGTGCCGCGCAGGCTGACAACAGCGGCGTGCTGCGTTAAGTGCAGGGCTCCGGATACGCATTCATGCTGTCCGGAGCCGCGCTTTAGTGGCGAATCGCGCAGCCACATTGCGACATTTCGCCCGGGATATATTTTCCCTGATGGGAATGCCGCACTTCCAGTGCACCCTGCTGCCAGACGCTGCTGTCAGCACGCTGCTCCAGTAACCGGTTCAGCGTTTCTGCGATCTGTAACTCGCTGTGCGGTGCCCAGCGGGTAAGATGCCAGGTGGATGTTGCCGCTTCGGGCACGCTGCCATAGCCCGTTACCGCCACGTGCGCACCCTGACCAAAATCACGCACGGCCTGTAGCGCGCCAAACGCCAGCTCATCGCTGCTGCACACCAGCGCGTTAATACGTTCAGCGGCACGGGTTTTCTTCAGGTAGGTCATCATACTTTGATACGCCGCTTCGCGCTGCTCACTGCCGGCCGTCAGTAAAAGCTGTATCTCTTTCTCCTGCGTCTGCAAAGCGGCATTCACGCCTGCCAGCTGCTGGCTTATAGCCGGCGTGTCACCGGCGTGCATAAAGCCTGTCCGCTGATGCCCCTGCGAAAGCAGCAGCAGGGCGAGCGCTTCGCCGGCGCTGTAGCGATCGCTGGCCAGTGCATCAGCATGAAGCTGCGCGACCGCAGGCAGGATCTCTGCGGCCAGAGTCTGCTCATCGTCGCAGACAGATGAGAGATACAGCAGATGCGTAACCGGCAGCGCGGCGGCATTATGCAGCGCCTGCTGCAGCTCCTCGCGTGACTGCGCATGAATCAATAGGCTGACCATGCCGCGTTTGTTGAGCTGAGCGCTGAATGCGCTGAGCTGACGCGCGGTTGCCGCATTTTCAGGCGCGCGACAGATCAGCGCGACAAGTGAAGAGGAAGCTGACATCAAAGAGGCTCCTGCCAGTCCAGGCTGGCCTGATGAATAAAACGGTGAGTATTCCACGTTACCCGAATAATGCGCTATCGCCAACAACCGGCGGTACGCTCTGATTAAGACCGGTGCACCGGACGGCTTTCAGCCGCGCCTTAACGATCACTTCGAGCCGGCAACTGTTACACTGTTGCCACTTATCTTCTGTTTGCGGAACCCTTATGCACATGATTATCGATCCGGCCGATCGGCCTTTTATCCACCGACTGCTGGGCAGTGAACCTGACACCATCGACGCCAGCTCTGCTGAAGCGCAGCGCCTGCAGCAGGCTCTGGTTATCGCTCGTCAGCAGAAAAATCACGAAGCCGATCTCGACTGGAAACGTAACGCGCTCTATCTGGTGCTGTTTCTGTTTTTATATGGCGTACTCGGCGCGTCGTTAACCCTGGATCTCACCGGTCTGGCACAGGATTCGCTGCATAAAAGTATCGCTTATGCTCTGGCGGCAGTACCGGTGCTGATCGCTTTCTCAGGCCTGTTTATCTCACTGCTGTTTCTGTTTGTGACACGCGGCAGCGCGCGTCGTCTGCGCAGCTGGGACCAGGGCATCTGGGTACTTGAGAAATACACAGGGTGCAACCTCAGTATGCAGATCAACGAAATGGGCGCGCGCACGACCAATTATTCACAGTCCGCTATCAGCGTAGCGCTGGCGCTGTTTATCTGTGTCACCTGGGTAGTGATGTATAACTTCTTTACCTTTACCACCAGCGGCGTTATTGGCAGCGTTATCTCTCTGTTTATCACCACCATGACTTACGTCATGCTCGATATTCAGCTGCTGAAGTCCGGTAAGTCGATTGCCATTGATGAACCTCAGTTCCCGGCGGACGACGAGAAAACGCCATAGTCCTTGCAGGCAAAGGCGCGAGCGGAACGCATCTGCCCGCGCCCGCCACGCCTCGTCAATCCTTAACTATACTCAGCATGGGATTTTTACGATGTTGTGTAAGGAGAGACAATGAAGATTTGGCCTCTGGTTGCTGTCACCGCGCTTTCACTGACGCTGGTGGCCTGCAAATCGCCTACCCCGCCCAAAGGTGTTAAGCCGGTTACCGGTTTTGACGCACAGCGCTATCTGGGCAAGTGGTATGAAATTGCGCGTCTCGATCATCGCTTTGAGCGTGGTAAAGATCACGTGACCGCCACGTATAAAAAGCGCAGCGATGGCGGACTGGTTGTTATCAATCGCGGTTACGATCCGGAGAAGAAATCCTGGAGTGAAAGCGAGGGTAAAGCCTATTTCACCGGACGCTCTGACGTTGCGGCGCTAAAGGTTTCGTTCTTCGGGCCTTTTTACGGCGGCTACAACGTTATCGCGCTGGATGAAGATTATCAGTATGCGCTGGTCAGCGGCCCGAATCGCAGCTACTTGTGGATACTGTCGCGCCAGCCGCAGATCCCGGAGCAGGTTAAACGTGACTACGTTAATCTTGCCAGGGAGCTGGGCTTTGCCACCGATAAACTCATCTGGGTCGATCAATCCTGACAAACACGTTTCACCGCGGGGTGGTTTGCGGTTACCGTATGTTTACGGTAACCTTGGCGCCCCTTTTTGCCCTGTGAGACGCAACCTGATATGCATTCAAATGACCCTCTGCACGGCGTAACGCTGGAAATGATAGTGACTGCGCTGGCAGAACATTACGGCTGGGCAGAACTGGCAAAAAAGATCAATATTAACTGCTTTAAAAGCGATCCCAGTATAAAGTCGAGCCTTAAATTTTTGCGACGTACACCCTGGGCGCGTACAGAAGTTGAAGCGCTCTATCGGGAGATGTTAACTGAACAGCCTGAGAAAGATCTTGCTGACGCCGGATTTAATCCGTGGACGCAGGGAAATAAAGAGAAGCACTGAGCGCGCTCAGGCAGGGCTAAATAGCGCCCTGCCCAATAAGTATTACTGCGTATTTTTATTCGCTTCTTTCTCTTTTTTATTCGCCATGTGATGACCTACTGCACATCCTGCTGCCGCACCGGCTACACCGTGATGCTTAAGATGCCCTGCCACACCGCCTACCGCAGCCCCTTTCAGACAGCCTTTAGCCTGAACCTGAGCAGTCGCTGATAACAGCACGCCGGCAGTTAATAAAGCAAACGCTATTTTACGCATATTCTTATCCCCGAAAATAAATGCAGATTGCATTCATGCTGAATATAGTAATGAAATTCCGGAATATCGAATGAATTACCTGAGTTGCGCCGCAATAATGTGTAACCAGAAATAAGTTACTAAAGGTTAAATTTCACGTTGAAGCGTGTCATTGCTATGCGTTCTGCAGTCAGGGAATAAAATAGAATAAAAATGAGGCGAATAGATAGATCGGCCTGGCACAGTTAAACGTGCGTCTTACCTGACAAAGAGAGTGGATTATGCTTGCGGGTTTATCCACATTCCGCGTGAAAAGAGCAGGCGCAAACCTGTGGATAACCTTCTGCAGGCCGCATGGCAGATACGCCGCCATTGATTGGTTATTTTTTAACCACAAGAACAGCAAAGCCGCCCGAAGGCGGCCTTAACGCTTATTCACGCCAGATTATTTATAGAGCTCAGCGGTCATATGCACACGGTTGTTTGTATTGGCTTCAGTAATTTTGTACTGCGCGCCCTGCTCCTGCGCCTGAGCGGCAATTTTCGCTTCTGCACCATCCAGCGTACCGGAGGTCACAGAGATGCTCTGTGCAAAGCTTGCGCCGGATACCAGGGTCAGAGCGGTTACAGCAGCAATTGAGAGAGCTTTCATGGTTTTCATAATTTTTTCCTTAATATCTGTTTTAAAGGCCGCACGCCTTTGATGAGAAATATAGTAACACTGTAAACTATATACATTTTGATAATTAATGCTGTTACTGTGATCTTGCTAACTAAATTCACAAGCAAGTCAAGCAGTTTATTTCACTTAAGAAAGCACCTGGAGAATCACTCCGGAAACGCTATCAGCGCTGCCTCTGTTGCGATGAAGAGAGAATAAAGGTGTTGAGGAGAGTTTAAAAGCTAAGCATTTTGCCGTTTATATTCATATTTTTTGAATAAAAACAGGCGTAAAAAAACCGCCATCAGGCGGTTTTTCTCAGCAGGCGGAGAGGGGTGCGGCTGTTATTCCTGGATCAGAGAAGCAGGTAGCGCTCAGACTTTGTTTTTATAGTTGAAGCTGATTTGCGAACCCTGTTCGCGGGGCAGTCGCCGCGCCTGGAGATAGACAGACTTCCAGTAAGGATTGTTGAGGGATGAACGCATCACACCCTGACTCACCGACGCATGCAGGAACTGGCGGTCAGTATCATAGAAGCCCACATGCAGCTCATGCCTGATGCGGAAAAAGACCAGATCGCCCGGCTGCAGATGGGCCTGATCGACCGGCTTGCCCATGGCGATGAGTTCACGTGTCGTCACGCGCTCCATCGGAATATTAAAGCGATCTTTCAGCGTGCGCCAGACAAAGCCTGAACAGTCCACGCCGGAGAGCTGCGTGCCGCCCCACTGATATTTTGTGCCCTGCCAGGAGTGCATCTGATCGTGCAGTGCAGCAATAACCGGGATTAAATCGGGCTGTTTATCACCAGAGAGATTCATTTCAGCGCTGTCAGGCGGAGGCGCTTCATGATGCTTTTTCGCGCATCCAGCCAGCGTAAAGAGCAGCAGACTGGTAAAAAGAGTACGGCTTGCGGTGATAGTCATGGGTTGTCGTTTCGCCCGGCTTATTGGTGAAAGATTTATACCGTAAAAAAGCAGCACAGTTAAACCCGCAGCGGGAAAATCCTCACTCTCTCCCTGTTATTTACCTTAATTTACATAAAGGTAACATCATGTTTATACGTATAAAAACAGGATAAACAGTAATTTTGACAGGTGCCGTGGGTCGCGCGTGCTGAACGAGCTAATTTTAGCGGGTGTTTGAGAAAAGAGGAGGAGGGAAAAGAAAAATTTCAGCCGTCTTGTGAAGTGATAAAGAGGATGTCCCGGTTAACTCTGACAGCCAGCCGGGACTCAATCGCTACTCTTCTGCAGCGGCGACGGCCAGCGACTCAATTTGCTGCCAGAAATTCTCAGGCAGAGACTGAACCAGCGGAACCGGATCGCTGACAGCATGTTCGATGACGGCCAAAAGTTGCTGTGTGTCACTGTTGTTGTTTTTCAGAAGTGTTGTCATAACGCAATAACCTGGTGAAATGTATCAGCGGGTTATTGTAAGGATCTGGTACTAAAAATAAATAAACGAACCGCACTAATCTGCCGCTGGCTTAAGGCATTTGTGCGTTTTGCACGTAACTTCACAGGCTGAAAACAGACCAGGCACGTCAGTTTTACAAAATAAAAACAGTGCGGTAAAAAATAGCGTTTATGCGCAACGTCTGCCGCTCGCCAGAGGCGGCGGCAGAACCTGAGTGCATCAGCGCGGGATGATATTTTCCGCTTTGAGGCGATCGAACAGCTGGATAAAAGAGTCAACGGACGAACGATAGCCGGTAAAACCTGCTTTGCGGCTTTTGCTCATATCTGTAAACACTTCCATCGGGCGACCGAGATCGGCATCGGTATGCCACCATGACGCCAGCTTACTGATATCCGCCTCACGTAACTGATAGCGTGCAGCGATCTCCTGCCAGATTTCAGCCGCCTCCTGCATTCTCTCTTCCAGCGGCAGCGTCTGAGCCGGCAAGTCTGCAGCTTCGATACCAAAATAGGCTGCCAGCTGCGGCCACATCCAGTTCCAGCGGAAAACGTCGCCGTTTACTGCGTTAAAGTCCTGATTCGCTGCGCCTTCTGCTGTAGCCGCCCAGACCAGCTGCTCAGCCAGCAAACCAGCATCCGTCACATCGACCAAACCATTCCACTGCTCAGGCGAGCCGGGGAAGATAAACGGCCAGCCTTTCTCACGGCACAGGGTGGCATAGACGGCCAGCGTCTGGCCCATATTCATCGCATTACCCAGTGCAAAGCCGACGATGGTGTGCGGACGGTGCACGCTCCAGCGATAATCATATTTTTCGGCCCCGGCAAACAGCTCATCCTCCTGAGCATAATAGAAGTTATCTACCGGCTGGCGGCCCTGCTCTTCGCGGAACGGCGTAACCGGTACGGCTCCTTTACCATAGGCTTCAAAAGGCCCCAGATAGTGCTTAAGGCCGGTTACCAGCGCCACGTGAGCACCCTGCAGCCGTTCGCCCAGCGCCTCAATGACGTTACGCACCATGCCGCCATTAACGCGAATGTTCTCTTTCTCATTTTCCTGACGTGCCCAGACGCTGAAAAACAGCGCATCGGGTTTTTCCTGCGCCAGCGCATCGCGTACCGCGTCGCTGTCGGTAAGGTCAGCAGTCAGGCTACGGCAGCCATCCGGTACTGCACCACGTCCGCGCGATAAGCCGGTAACGTCCCAGCCCTCTTTCTGCAGCTGTTCTGCCAGCGCACGTCCGATAACGCCACTGATCCCTACAATGAGTGCCTGTTTTTTCATCATTATCCTCCCGTCGGTTTATTAATATTTAGCCTAATAGAGAAATCAGTTCTTATCTCTGGTAAAAATTCACTTCATTTCTGAATTGAGTTCATGAATAGATGCACGATCATCGCCTGAAAGATATTGTTCCTTTTGTTGCCAGCGTGGAATGCGGCAGCTTTGCTGCGGCGGCGCAGCGGCTGCATCTGACCGGTTCAGCGATCAGTAAAAGTGTTACCCGGCTGGAAACGCGTCTCGGCTCACGCCTGCTGGAGCGCACCACGCGCAGTCTGAAGCTGACCGATGCCGGCAGCGCCTACTATCAGACCTGCCTGCGCGTCATGGAGGAGCTGGCCGAAGCGGAATCGGTACTGGCCGCGCAGCGAACGATCCCGTCAGGGCGCCTGCGACTGGCCCTGCCCAGCACCTACGGCCGGCTGGCGGTGATGCCGCTGCTGATCGCTTTTTGCCAGCAGCACGCGGAAGTGGAGCTAAGCCTGACGTTTTCCGATCGCTTTATCGATCTGTTTGAGGAGGGAATCGATCTGGCCGTGCGCATCGGCGGCTCGCCGGATCTGCCCGCGTCACTGGGCTGCCGTCATCTCGGGCGTGAACGTATGGTATTTTGCGCAGCGCCGGACTATCTGGCACATCACGGCTATCCCGCAACGGAAAATGAGCTGCTGCTGCATCCGGCGGTAATGTATGAACGGGTTGATGGCACCACCAAGCCCTGGCTGCTGACTACCGCAGAGGGGCACGCTTACTGGCGTAATGTCCCGCATCGTATGGCGCTGGGCGATGTGGATGCACAGGTGCAGGCAGTCTGTGCCGGATTAGGCGTGGCGCAGATGCCCTCCTGGCTCATCGCCGGGCCGCTGCAGCGTGGCGAGCTCGAAATTATTCTCCCACAGCAGCAGCCAGACGGCTTTGCGCTGTCGCTGATCTGGCCGCGCCGCAAGCAGCTGTTACCGAAAGTTGATGCGCTGCTGACGGCGCTTGAACAGTTGCCTATCCGTTAGCCGCTCAGGGACGTTCTGTGGTCACAAATTTGATATCAGTTGGCGTGGCAATTTCTGCCGCCTTCCCTTTCGCCTCCAGCTCGCCGCTCTCTTCGCCGAAAGAAAACAGCGAAATGGCGTTAGTGAAGACATTGGTCACGTACAGATAGCGGCCGGTGGCGTCAAAAGATAACGCCCGCGGCTCAATGCCGCCTGCCGGGTAGCGTACGGGCGCCTCCGGTTTGCCGTCACGCCCAATCCGGAATACCAGCAGATGGTTATGCGAACCGCGGTTGGACACAATCAGAAATTTGCCCTGCGGGCTGAGCATGATTGCGCCGCCGCTTCTCTGATCCGCCGTAGCGTTATCGGGCGCTATGTCCGTACTCGCAATGCGTTCCGGTTTTTCTCCCGTAAACCGCCAGGTTTCGACCACCGCCGCCATTTCTGCAATGACCCAGGCGTAGTGACCATCGGCTGAAAATACCATATGACGCGGCCCGGCACCGGGTGAAAAGGTCATGTCGCGTGCCGGATCCGGCTGCAGCGGCGTGGCTGAATGCGCGTCGTAGCGATAAGCATAAAGCTTGTCACCCCCCAGGTCAGCGGCATAAAGCGTCTTTCCATCCGGCGTAAACGTGACTGAATGAGCATGTCCGCTCTCCTGACGCTCGTCCACGACGCCGCTGCCTTCAGCAAACGGAAAGTGCTGCACCGGCGCACCCAGCGATCCATCCTGGTTCACCGGCAGTACGGCAATGCCTGCACCGCCTTTATTACCGGAATAGTTGGCGACCAGCAGATAGCGGCCATCGGGGCTGAGCGTGGCGTGTGTTGGCTCATCGCCGTGGCTGGTTATCGTGTTGATCACTTTTACGGTGCCATCAGCCGCAACCGACAGTGCGGTTACGCTGCCTGCCTTCTCTTCGTTGGTGGTATAGAGAAAACGCCCGTCGGCAGATTTCACCAGCCATGACGGACTCTTCATCTTCACCACATCCAGCGGAGTAAGCGTGCCGTCACGGTTCAGCTTCAGCCGGTAGAGCCCCTCGCTTGGCTGCGCCGGTTTTTCAGCCGCCGGAGCATCAGGCACGCTGGTCCAGGTGCCCACCAGGGCGATTTGATCTTCGCTATTTTGTGCCATTACATTTCCCCCAAAAGTAAAAAGAGCCAGTGACAGTGCTACGGAAAGCGGCGTCAATGCGCCAGACGCAGCGGGTTTGAAAGGTATAGACATCGTTATGTTTATCCTGCAGACCAGAGGTGTGATACAGCGTAGTCAGGAAACGGACAATCTGGCAACGATTCTGCAAGCCGTCTATAGGAGTTAGTCAACAATCTGATTCTGCGATTAACACTGCCTGCCAGAGATGATTTAATAGCTTTTTTACTGCCCGGGACGGATCTATGTTGCCGTTTTCAAATGGATTTTTGCTTAGCCTCTCCTTATGTCTCGATATTGGTCTTGCCAATATCGCCATGCTGACCCTGGCGATGCAGTGTGGTTTTCTGCAGGGTTTCTGGCTGGGTGTCGGCACCTGCATTGGCGATTTGATCTATGCCCTGCTGGCGCTGGCGGGTATGGCTATGGTGCTGCAATTTGCGCCTGTGCGCTGGGCATTATGGATTGGCGGTGGCCTGCTACTGATCGGGTTTGCCGGGCGTATGCTTTACGCCGCGCTGATAAAGTCTGTTGCCATGCCGGCAGCTGAAACCGCGCCCCGACAGCCGCTGTCACGGGAATTCCGGCGCGGAGTGGTGCTGGCAATGTCATCGCCTACCGCCATTCTCTGGTTTGCCAGCGTGGGCGGCGCGCTGATTGCGCGTATGGGTAACCAGGGAGCAGGCGCCACGGCAGAATTCCTGAGCGGCTTCTTTATTGCAGGTTTGCTCTGGAGCGGCGTGATTTGCCTGACCGGCGCGCTGGGCGGCAAAATGCTGGGTGGGAAGCTGCTGAGGCTCTCTTATCTCGCCTCAGCGCTGATTTTCAGCTATTTCGCGGTGTATGTGATCTACTCCGGGTATCAGGAGTTTGTCATATCCTGAAGCGTGCTCTGCCGCTATCTGTGCGGCAGAGCAGCGCCTGTTAGCCAGCAAAATATTTATCTACCAGCGCATAGAGGATTGCGGCCGTTTCTGCATCCATTACGCCCGCATAATCCTGCTGACGAAAATGCAGCTGAAACGCCCTGACCAGCACACGATAGCCGTGAGCGGATGCAGCCTCCTGCGTGTTATAGCCATATGTTTTAAATTTGCTGATAATTTCATTTTTATCCGGCAATCCGGCAGCAAAACGCTCCCTATACATCTGTTTCGTACTTTCATCATACCAGGCACCCACGCCCGCTTCATATAATCGCTGCCACGGAAAGCTTGCGCCCGGATCGCTTTTGCGACCCGGAGCAATATCGCTGTGCCCTACTACCTGCGTAGGTGTAATATCGGGATAACGCTGCAGAATATTATATGCCAGAGAAATTATCGCCTCGATTTGACTGTCGGGATAAGGAGGAAAAATAAATCCTTCACTGCTACTTTTAGCCTCATTAACAATTTCTATGCCGATGGATGAGTCATTAATATTTGTTCGTCCGGCCCATGTGCTGACGCCGGCATGCCATGCGCGCTCGTGCTCATCCACCAGGTTAAATATACGTTCATCGGTAAATCCGGCGTCGATATACGTTTTGTCTGTAAAATCCGGGACCAGATAGTGGGCGCTGACGGAAGCGCCCGTTAGCGCATTCACTGAACCGTTAAAATTTAATGCAGTGTAATGCATAATAAGAAAGCGTACGCGGCGGTTAAAGCCTTTTACAGAACGATAGCTGTTATAATCAATTTTAATCATGATATTCTCCTTTTCGTGTAAGAGAAATCATTTTTATAGCACCTATATTAAACAAAAATAAAACGAAGGTTTGCGATGACAAATTTATACAATTTTAATTACGGAGTTTTTTAAGCGCTATTTCACGCCTTTACGCTATATTTTCTTGTTATATTTTTATTAATAAAAAATAGCCTGATGAATCGGATATTTACTGATGCAATATGCTGGCATACCAGCGTTCCGGTTACGTTAAAAAACGGATGCAATAATTTGCATCCGCTAACGGTAGTTACACGCCGGCAATCTGCCTGAGCTCGGTTTCAGCGCCTGGCGCCACTGCCAGCACCTGAGCGCCTTTCAGCAGGCGATCGCCTTCGGTATTAAACGGGTGATACCAGCCCCCCGCCTCTTTCACCAGACAATATCCCGCCAGACAATCCCAGGCGTGCATATAGGGTTCAAAATAGCCTACCACCCGTCCTGCAGCGACCCAGGCCAGCATCAGAGCGCCTGAGCCAATACGGATAAAGTTGCCGCCCGCCGCCAGCAGCGACGCGAGCAGCCTACCCACCTCTTCCGGGCTGACGTGGCTGTTTGCACCAAAACCTGTCACGTGATTCTGCAAAGTGCGTGCGGGATCAACCTGCAGTGTTGTGCCATTCAGCGTGGCGCCAGCGCCGAGGGAGGCGGCATAACACTCTTCATAAACCGGCGCATAAATAATGCCAACCACCGGTATCCCCTCGTGCAGTACGGCCACCGACACGCACCAGTTAGGCATACCGTTCAGAAACGGGCTGGTGCCATCGATAGGGTCAACCACCCAGGTATAACCTGACGAACCAGGCTGCAGGCCATACTCCTCTCCCAGAAAACCATCCTGCGGAAACCGGAGGCGGATCTGCTCTGCTATCAGCTGCTCAACTTCACGATCGGCGCGTGAGACCACATCCTGCAGATCGTATTTCGTTTCCACCACCAGCGAATCGCGCTGCCGGAACCAGGCCAGAGCCTTTTCACCCCCCGCCCGCGCAACCTGCTCAGCCAGCTCCCGTCGCGCTTGTAGCGCACTGCTTACTGTCTCACTCATGACGCTTCCTCTTGTCAGCCGGCAATCAGAGCCAGCCCCTGTGGTTTGAAATCGACGCCGACCCGTGCCGCCAGCGGCAGCTGCTGCTCCATCTGTGCATCGACGATAAACAAGGCGCCCAGCTCAGTGGTCACTTCATATTCGATATGGTCGCCCAACCAGGTGCAGTGCGTGATCTCCCCCGTCAGCGCCCCGGCGCGGTGAGTGCTGAGCGTAATAAACTGCGGGCGCACGGAGAGACGGGCGGTGCCGGCGAGGACGCCGTTGTCCGGCACGCGATAGCGCTGATTTCCCAGCCGAATCAGCGCCTCACTCTCTGCGACCTCTTCAACTTCACACGGCAGGATATTCGCCTCTCCCATAAAATCGGCAATAAACTCGGAGGCCGGACTGCGATAGAGCGTTTCCGGCGCGCCCTGCTGAGCGATATCTCCCTCTTTCATGACAATAATTTTGTCGGATACCGCCAGCGCCTCCTCCTGATCGTGCGTGACATACACTGCCGTAAAGCCAAGCCGCTGCTGCAAATCACGGATATCGGTCCGCACCCGGCGACGCAGCCGTTCATCCAGGTTAGAAAGCGGCTCATCCAGCAATAGCACCTGCGGCTCCAGCACCAGCGCGCGCGCCACCGCAATGCGCTGCTGCTGGCCACCTGACAATTCTGAAGGCAGACGCTGTCCCTGACTCTCCAGTCCTACCAGTTTCAGGCCTTCACGCGCGCGATCCTGCGCCTCACGCTTCGTCATCCCGGACGACTGTAGCCCGTACATGATATTTTCAAGCGCGCTCATATGGGGGAACAGCGCGTAGCTTTGAAAAACCATCGCCACATCGCGTTCGTTAGCGGGCAGATGGGTGACGTCTTTCCCGCCAATCAGTATCCGTCCGGAGGTAGGATGTTCCAGCCCGGCGAGCAGGCGCAGCGTCGTGGTTTTACCGCAGCCGGAAGGACCCAGCAGCGTCACCAGCGTACCCGGCTCCACGGTGAGCGAGAGATCCGGCAGCGCGTTAAACCCGGCAAAACGCTTAGTGACGTGTTCAAATACAACGGAACCTGCTTTGATGGCACTCATACAGCACTCTCCTGGGTTAAGGATGGAGCAACGGGCGGAGCGGCGACATCTACCGGGCGCGCCACGCGGCGCAGCCGGCGCTCACCCACCAGCCACTGGAACAGGCCAATAATCAGCAGCATGACAAAAATCAGTACGGTGGAGTACGCGATAGCCACACCATATTCTCCGTTCTCCACCAGACCAACGATGTAGGACGTCGCCATGTTGTACTGCGCGCTGACAAGGAAAATCACGGCGCTGATAGAGGTAATCGCGCGCACAAAGGCGTAGACCAGCGCGGCGCTGATGGCCGGTTTCAGCAGAGGCAGTACCACTTTGCGCAGCGTGCGGAAACTGCTGGCACCCAGCGTCAGCGACGCTTCATCCAGACTTTTATCGAGCTGGCTCATGGCGGCAATGCCGCCGCGCACGCCCACCGGCATATTACGGAAGACAAAACAGGCGATCAGGATCATCGCCGTCCCGGTGATCTCCAGCGGCGGCAGGTTATAAGCCATAACATAGCTCACGCCGATAACCGTACCGGGAATGGCAAAGCTCAGCATCAGCAGAAACTCAAACGTCTGCCGCCCGGCAAACTTCTGGCGCACAATCAGCCAGGCGGTCAGCAGCCCGACAATTGCGGTGAGCGGCGCGGCGATCAGCGCTATCTCCAGCGTGGTCCAGAAGGAGTTCCATGCCACCCCGCTCCACAGCAGGTGTCCGTCGCTGATGCTCACGCGGAAAGCGCGCACGTAGTGCTCAACCGTCAGCGCACTGTTCAGGCCCCACGACTGCACAAAACCTCCGACCAGAATCATGCCGTAGACCACCAGGGTAAAGAGGCCCCACGGGATCACCAGCCCATAGACGCCGCCGCGCAGCAGCCGCGGCAGCTGGCTGTGCTGGCCACCATCCCCTTTGCCGGTTACGGTGGCAAAGTTTTTGCCCCCCAGCCACAGGCGCTGCAGCACAAAGGCCGCCAGCGTGAAGCAGAGCAGGATCATCGCCAGCACCGCCGCGCGGCTCGGATCGTTCTGGGCGCCTACCACCGAGAAGAAAATTTCTGTCGAGAGCACGCCGTGGCTGCCACCCAGCACCATCGGGTTGCCGAAATCGGCCATGCTTTCGATGAAGCTGATCAGAAAGGCGTTTGCCAGGCCCGGCGCCATCAGCGGCAGCGAAACGCGGCTGAAGGTGCGCCAGCGATCGGCACGCAGCGTCTGCGATGCCTCTTCCAGCGAGGGGCTGACGCCCTCGGCTACGCCAATCAGCACCAGAAAAGCGATGGGTGTAAAAGAGAGCACCTGCGCGATCCAGATCCCGGTCAGGCCATAGAGCCAGCGACCGGGCTCTATGCCAAACAGCGCGGCCAGATGTTCTGTCACCACTCCCGAACGGCCAAACAGCAGGATCAGCGCCAGTCCGATAACAAACGGTGGCGTGATAATGGGCAGAATGGTCAGCATGCGCAGCGCTTTTTTACAGGGCAGCGGCGTGCGCGTGGCGGCGAGCGCGAAAGCGAGCCCCAGCAGCGTGGAGCCGGTCGCCGTCATCAGCGCCAGCCAGAGCGTGCGCCAGGCTGTCCCGCAGCTGCCGCCCGCCAGACAGGAGAGGCTCCAGATTGAGGGATCCTGCAGGTTAGCTAACAGGCCATCGGGTTGAAAGCTGCCGTCAACGTCCTGTACGGAGACCACAAACATACTCAGCACCGGGTAGAGCACAAATACGCTGACCAGCGCGGTGATCAGCACCAGCGCTGCCACCACAAAGGCATCTCCTCTCAGCACGCCGCGCTCGGCCAGCGCAAAGGCAAAAAGCAGCAGAAAGGTGGTCAGCAGTAAAATTGCGCCAGCTCCCATTGCAGGCTGCCCCTGTTCCAGCGTGCCAAACTGATTCTCCAGCCACAGCCAGCTCCAGCCGCTGTAGCCAATGGCATGGCCCTCAATCACCAGAAACAGAATCCCCAGCGCGCTGAATAACAGCAGCAGCGCGCTGCGCTGTCTGCCCGGCAGCAGGCCACTGACACCGCATAACAGCCAGAGCGTCAGCGCGCCCCACAGCCACGGATGTGCCGCGAGCTGCCACAGCGCCGGCGCGCTGGCCTCATCACGCCAGAGCGACAGGATCCAGCCGGTATCAAAAAAACCCGCTTCCAGGCTGTACCAGGGCAGCAGCGCCAGCGCTACGGCCCCCGATAGCAGAGCGCCTGTCAGACGGCGATTATGTGCATTCATATAACACCTCGAACGGGAGGGAGCGGGCTGGCGCGATCTGCACCAGCCCGGAATATCTGTCTGCATAGATGGGCTTACTGCGCGCCAGAGCCGATCTCTTTATCCCAGCGGCCGAGCAGCGCTTTACGTTTGGCCGTATCGCCATAGGTTTTAAAGTCGTAATCGATCAGTTTGATGTTCTCAAAACGCGGCGCATATTCTGAGATTTCCGCAGTGCGGTTAGAGGGCAGCTGGAATGACTTCGCCTCTTTCATATGCGACTGCGCTTCTGCGCTGAGCGCCCAGTCATACCAGACTTTGGCATTGGCCAGATTGCGTGCGCCTTTCACAATTGACATCGAGCCGATTTCGTAGCCGGTGCCTTCACACGGCGCAACGGTTTTTATCGGGAATCCATCAACCTGCATGGCGACGGCATCGTGCATAAACACAATACCGACCGTCGCTTCACCGCGCGCTGCGGCTTTCACCGGTGCCGAACCCGATTTGGTATATTGTGAGATATTGGCATTGAGTTTTTTCAGATAATCAAAAGCCTTGTCCTCACCCATAATCTGCACCAGCGTGGCCAGCGTGTTGTATGCCGTGCCGGATGAATTCGGATTAGCGATCTGAATTTCGCCTTTAAAGGCCGGGTCAAGCAGGTCCGCCCAGCAGGTGGGTTCTTTCAGTTTTTTCTCTGCCAGCAGTTTCGTGTTGTATCCCCAGCCCAGCGCCCCCGCATAGATCCCCACGGTGCGATAACCGGCATTTTCCGCCTGTTTCTGTGCCCACGGCTGCTGCTGATCGAGCAGCGGTGATTTGTAGACCTGCGTCAGTCCTTCCGCCGCCGCCTGCATATGCGGATCGCCGGTGCCGGCCCACCAGATATCGGTACGCGGATTACGCGCTTCACTGCGCAGACGAGCGTAGGCTTCACCGGCTGACAGCCGCACCATGCTCACTTTGATGTCAGGATGGCTCTGGCTGAAAATACGCGTCATCTGTTCGCACACCACGACATCCGCTGAACAGATCATATTAAGATTGCCTGCAGCTGAGGCGGTTATCGGCAGGCCAGCCGCTGAGAGGGTGAGAGCAACGGCAAGGGATAGGGTTCGCATAGTAGTCTCCTGTCGGGCAGAGGGTGCGCATTAATTGTTATTTGCACGTGTGTGCAAATTAGTAACGGACAGAAAATAGGCTGTCAAACGCTGTACTCTGCAATTGACTGCCTGCGTCACAAAAATGCAACATTTAAGCCGAAGGATAATTTGCACAGCTTTGCAATTTGCGGCAGACTCAGTTAAGCGACGGGAGTTGAGGATGTAACCATGCATAACGATAAAGCGGGCGTCAGCGCGCAGGATGTGGCAGCGCGGGCCGGAGTCTCCCGGTCAGCCGTTTCACGTGCTTTTACGCCGGGTGCCAGCGTCTCTGCCGCTACGCGGGCCAGAGTAATGAAAGCCGCAGAAGAGCTGGGGTATCACGTAAATCATCTGGCACGCGGCCTGGTGCGTAACCGCAGCGGCATTGTCTGTCTGATTGTCTCAGAGATCGCCACGCCCTACCGCGCGACGCTGGTGCGCTGGCTGACACAATTTTTGCAGGAGGCGGGCAAAGTGGCGATGGTGATCAATACCGATCGCTCTGACAGCAGCGTGTCGGCCGCGCTGCTGCAGGCGATCAATTTCCGCGCCGACGCCTCGATTATCCTGTCAGGCATGCCGGACCGTGCCATCACCGCCCAGTGCTACCGGCACGGACAGCGCATCATTCTGATTAACCGCGATGAAACGCTGCCAGGCTCGCTCAGCATTCATCTGGACGCGCAAAGCGCTGCTGAAACCGCCGTTATGGCCTTTCAGCGCGCAGGCTGCCGCCATCTTGCCTTTGCTAACTCGCTGGCCGGCACGCCCAGCCTGCAGAAGCGTGAAGCGGCGTTTCTGGCCGTTGCGCAAGACGCTGGCCTGCACGTTACCGTTGAGAGATTTGGTACAACCTCATATGAAAGCGGACAGATTCTGGCACACCGTCTGCTGACGCGCGCGCAGCGGCCTGATGCGATATTTTGCGTGACAGACCTTATCGCCTGCGGCGTGATGGATGAAGCGCGTCACCGCTTCCGGCTACGGGTGCCAGACGATCTCTGCCTGTTCGGCTATGACAACATTGCGCAGGCGGGCTGGGCGTCCTATAACCTGACAACCTTTGCACAGCCAGTAGAGCAGTTTGCACGTGACGCCGTGGCCTGGCTTAGCGCCACGGAATCGGGCGAGCATGACGCCTCCGGTACGGATGGAGAGCCGCCCGCGTCGCGTCTTTATCAGGCAGAGGTGATCTGGCGCGGCTCGGTGCGCGGCGGATGACGCCGCGTCAGCCGGGCTGACTACTCATGCAGCGCCAGCCCTTTGATCGCTTTGTCGACCGCTTTTTTCGGACCAAAAAGCGCCAGGCCAACCAGATTCATCTCCTGCGCGTTTTCTGCCAGAAACACCTCGCGGTTAGCCGCGTCGTTGCCGGTAGAAAACATCGCTTCCACGTAGGGTATCAGCGTCAGTTCACGCTCCAGCCCCTGGCGATGCGCGCGCTGCAGGCCAGCGAGATTGCCGGAAAACACCCGCATCGGCTGTCCGGCGATCCGGCCATAGTGACGTCCCTGCGCATCGATGTAGGGTTCCCCCAGCATCTCCGGTGCCCCGGCGGCAAGGCCGGTAGCGATAAACGCCACCACGTTCAGACGCTGCCAGGTGGCTAAATCATCGCGTACGATCAGGGCAATTTTGGTATCAGACATAGAACACAGCTCTCTTTCAGACGGAAAAGGCTATCATTCCTGATGCGGCGGTATGCCGTATAGAAGATTTGTGCACGCGCGCTGATACGTTGCCGGCGTCATATGCCAGGCGCGCCGGAACCAGCGGCCGAGATGACTCTGATCGGCAAACCCGGTGCGGGCAGCGACTTCAACCGGTGCCACGCCCTGCGCCAGCAGCGCGCGCGCCGCGCGCAGCCGCAGGCGTACCAGA
>JAAIGE0100083237.1_pt1 | contig 39690 bp, 28 predicted proteins | sample 6487951 | NCBI WGS metagenome assembly JAAIGE01 (sample SAMN13974128, study PRJNA590717) | phyllosphere metagenome | biome: tomato field; feature: multiple bacterial spot infested tomato fields; material: tomato leaves; isolation source: leaves from tomato fields | host: Solanum lycopersicum ...
AGATCGACGTGGCCTTCATCCGCGCCACCTCCGCCGACCCGTCGGGCAACCTCTCCTTCGAAAAGGAGGCGCTGACCCTCGACTGCCTCGCCCAGGCCATGGCCGCGCGCAACAACGGCGGCATCGTCGTCGCCCAGGTCGAGCGCATCGTCGACGACGGCTACCTGCTGCCCAAGGACGTGCGCGTCCCCGGCATCCTCGTGGATTGCGTCGTCGTGGCCGAGCCCGAGATGCACCGCATGAACTACGGCGTGATGTACGACGCCGCGCTCGCGGGCGAGATCCGCGTACCCGTCACCGGCATCAACTTCTTCGTGACGATCATGCGCATGCGCGCGCCGGGCATGACCCTGATGCGCATGCCGATCTTCACCTGGACTGCGCTGATCACCAACATCCTGATCATCGCCGCGTTCCCGATCCTGACCGTGGCGCTGGCGCTGCTGGGTGCCGACCGTTACCTGGGCACGCACTTCTTCACCAACGACGGTGGCGGCAACGCCATGATGTACGTCAACCTGATCTGGATCTGGGGTCACCCGGAGGTCTACATCCTGATCCTGCCGGCATTCGGCATCTTCTCCGAGTTGATTGCGACCTACAGCCGCAAGCGCCTGTTCGGCTACACCTCGATGGTGTACGCCACCTCGTGCATCGGCGTGCTGTCGTTCGTGGTGTGGCTGCACCACTTCTTCACCATGGGCTCGGGTGCCAACGTCAATGCCTTCTTCGGCATCACGACGATGATCATCTCGATCCCGACCGGCGTGAAGATCTTCAACTGGCTGTTCACCATGTTCCGCGGTCGCGTGCACATGACCTCGCCGGTGCTGTGGACGATCGGCTTCATCATCACCTTCACCATTGGCGGCATGACCGGCGTGATGCTGGCGATTCCTGCCGTGGACTTCGTGCTGCACAACAGCCTGTTCCTGATCGCGCACTTCCATAACGTGATCATCGGCGGCGTGGTGTTCGGTTACCTGGCGGGCCTGACCTACTGGTTCCCGAAGGCGTTCGGCTTCAAGCTCAACGAGAAGATCGGCAAGGCCTCGTTCTGGTGCTGGATCATCGGTTTCTTCGTGGCCTTCATGCCGCTGTACGTGCTTGGCTTCATGGGCATGACCCGTCGCATGAACACCTACAACCACCCCGAGTGGGCGCCGTGGCTGTACGTGGCCGCGGTGGGTGCTGCCATCATCGGCATGGGCATCTTCTTGAACCTGGTGCAGATCGGTTACAGCGTGTGGAAGCGCAAGGAACATATGGACTACACGGGCGACCCGTGGGATGGCCGTACGCTGGAATGGGCAACCTCCTCGCCGCCGCCGTTCTACAACTTCGCCGTGCTGCCGCACATCGACGACCGCGATCAGTTCTGGGCCGACAAGCAGAATGGCAAGGGCTGGGTGCGTCCGTCCAAGTACGAAGCGATCCACATGCCGCGTAACACCGGCGCTGGCGTCTATATCGGTGCCTTCAGTGTGCTGCTGGGCTTCGGTCTGATCTGGCACATCTGGTGGCTGGCCATCATCGGCCTGGTGGGCATGATCGGCAGCTTCATCGCGCGCACCTTCGATGACGACATCGATTACTGGGTGCCGGCCGACGAAGTGGAGCGCATCGAAAACGCACGTTTCGCCCTGCTCGAACAGCAACAGGCGGCGCAGGCCGCGAAGGTGGTATGACCATGGCTTCCTCGACCACGCTTGACCACGCCGCCCACGCGGGCGGCCACGATCACGACCACGAGCATCACGACGGCGGTGGCAACACCGTCTTCGGGTTCTGGGTCTATCTGATGAGCGACTGCCTGCTGTTTGCCGGTCTGTTCGCCACCTATGCGGTGCTCTCTGGCGCCACGGTGGACGGGCCGACCGCCAAGGAGCTGTTCGATCTGAAGTTCGTGCTGGTGGAAACCTTCCTGCTGTTGTTCAGCAGCCTGAGCTTCGGCTTTGCGATGATTGCCGCGCACAAGCGCAAGATGGGCGGCCTATACGGCTGGCTGGCCGTCACCGCGCTGCTGGGTATCGGCTTCCTGTGCATGGAAGTATGGGAGTTCAACCACCTGATCCATGAGGGTGCCGGTCCGGGTCGCAGTGCGTTCCTGTCTGCATTCTTCACACTGGTGGGCACGCACGGCCTGCACGTGGCCTCCGGCCTGCTGTGGATGGCCGTGCTGGTGATCCAGATTTCCAAGAACGGCCTGACCGCGCGCAACAGCACGCGTCTGGCCTGCCTGAGCCTGTTCTGGCACTTCCTGGACATCATCTGGATCGGTGTGTTCACCGTCGTCTATCTGCTGGGAGCGCTGTAATGGCCAATCACCACCACACCGATACCGCTGCCGATGCGCATGCCGGCGGCCTGAAGTCCTACCTGATCGGCTTTGTGATGGCCGTGATCCTCACCGTCATCCCGTTTGCGATGGTGATGAGCGGCGCGTTCTCCAAGGGTGTCACCATCGTCGTGATCTCGGTCATGGCCGCGGTGCAGATGCTGGTGCACATGGTGTACTTCCTGCACATGGACCGCACGCCCGAGCAGCGCTCCAACGTGCAGGTGGGCCTGTTCTCGCTGCTGATCATCGGCATCGTGATCGTCGGCTCGCTGTGGGTGCTGCACAACATGAATGTCAACATGATGCATTGAGACGGCGACACGCCGAATCGCCGCAACGTTGAAGAAGAGGTCGCCAAGTGATTGGCGGCCTTTTTTTTACGCGTCAATCGCCCGCAGCATGACCAATGGCATACGGTCAAGCACAGGCAGGCGCTTAGCATCGTGGGCTTGCCTGTCCAGGTCACCTGCGGAGTTGCGATGAAAATGCCCACCCTGTTGTCCGTGTCGTTGTTGGCGGCGTTGTCGCTGCCGGCGGCTGCGCAAACCGCACCGCCGCAGGACGTGCCGTTCGACGGCACCTTGAAGATCGACGTGGACGCCACCGATCTGGCGCACCGCATCTTCAAGGTCAAGACCACCATGCCGGCCAAGCCGGGCCCGATGACGCTGCTGTACCCGCAGTGGATTCCCGGCAACCATTCGCCGACCGGACCGATCGATAAGCTCGCCGGTCTGGTGATCAAGGTCGATGGCAAGGTGGTGCCCTGGAAACGCGACCAATTCGATGTCTATGCGTTCAAGGTGGATGTGCCACAGGGCGCCACCGAGCTGACGGCTGAGTTCAGGTTCCTCTCGCCGCAGGCCGGCAACCAGGGCCGGGTGATGATGACCCCGGAAATGCTCAACCTGCAGTGGAACACCACGGCGCTGTACCCGGCCGGCTATTTCGCGCGCAACATCAAGGCGCAGGCCAGCGTCACGCTGCCGGCCGGCTGGAGCTATGCCACGGCACTGGAAACCGATCGCCGCGTCGGCGACACGGTGAGCTTCAAGCCGATCGATTTCGACGACCTGGTCGATTCGCCGATGTTCGCCGGCAAGTACTACAAGCGCGTGGAGCTGAGCACCGGCAAGCAGCCGGTCTACCTCAACGTGTTCGCCGATGAAGCCAAATCGCTGGAGGCCAAGCCCGAGCAGATCAAGGCACACGCCGCGTTGGTGCAGCAGATGGACAAGCTGTACGGCGCGCGTCACTTCGACCATTACGAATTCCTGCTGGCGCTGACCAAGAAGCTGGGCGGCATCGGCCTGGAGCATCACCGTTCCAGCGAAAACAGCGGCCCGCCGAATTACTTCACCGAGTGGGACAAGAGCTGGACCATGCGCGACCTGCTGGCGCACGAGTTCAACCACTCCTGGAACGGCAAGTACCGCCGTGGCGCCGACCTGGCGACGCCGAACTTCAACGTGCCGATGGGCGACAGCCTGCTGTGGCTGTACGAGGGCCAGACCCAGTTCTGGGGCGAAGTGATGGCCGCACGTTCCGGCCTGTGGACGCAGGACCAGGCGCGCGACATGCTGGCCGGCGTGGCGGCAACCTACGAGCGCGGCCGCCCCGGCATGGCCTGGCGCACGGTGCAGGACACCACCAACGACCCGACCATGTCGATGCGGCGTCCCAAGGCGTACCGCAGCTACCAGATGAGCGAGGACTACTACTCCGGCGGCCAGATGATGTGGCTGGAAGTGGATAGCAAGCTTCGCGCGCTCACCAACAACAAGCGTTCCATCGACGATTTCGCCAAGGCGTTCTTCGGCATGAAGAACGGCGATTGGGACGTCAATCCGTATACCTTCGACGACATCGTCAGCACGCTCAACGGCGTGGCCGCCTACGACTGGGCCAGCCTGTTGCGCGAGCGCATGGACGGGCACGGTTCGTTGAATGGCGGCATCGAAGCCAATGGCTGGAAGCTGGTCTACAACGACGAACCGAACCTGGCCATCAAGACCTACGAGAGCAACGAAAACGACGTCAGCCTGACCTATTCGCTGGGCCTGTCGCTGGAGGGCTCGGGCGAAGTCAACGAGGTGTTGTGGGACAGCCCGGCATTCAATGCCGGCATCATCAACGGCAATACCCTGGTGGCCGTCAACGGCCGCGCCTTCAGCGCCGATGTGATCAAGGATGCGATCAAGGCGGCCAAGGGCACCACTGCGCCGATCGAACTGCTGGTCAAGCGCGGCGACCGCTACGAAACCGTCCGTATCGACTACCACGGCGGTCTGCTGTATCCGCATCTGGAGCGTATCGCCGGCAAGCCGGATCGCCTGAGCGAGTTGTACAAGGCGCGCTGAGTAGCGCACGCCCACGTCGTTGCCCGACGTGGGATCAGTGGAATCCAAGCGGCATGGCCGGTCGTCACCGGTCATGTCGCCGTTGTGTGGGTGCAGCTGGTCAATCGCTTGCACTGCGCATCAGCAAATCGTCGACTTGTCCGAATCCCGAATCCCGAATCCCGAATCCGGAATCCGGAATCCGCAAAGTCCTGCGTCGCGCACACTGAGACCGTCAGCCACTATCCTGCTGCTTCAATAACGATGGGCAAGAACGATGGCGAAGGCGAAAACGGCCTATGTCTGCGGCGAGTGCGGTGCCGAGTACACCAAGTGGCAGGGCCAGTGCACCGAATGCGGTGTCTGGAACACGCTGAGCGAAATCGTGCTCGAGAGCGCCGCGCCGGGCGGCAAGGCGTCGCCAGCGGCATCGCGGCGTAGCGGCTGGGCCGGCAAGGCCGAGGCGCCCAAGATCACTGCGCTCAAGGACGTGCAGCAGTCCGAGCAGGCGCGTGTCTCCACCGGTATCGGCGAGTTCGATCGGGTGCTGGGTGGCGGGCTGGTGGAAGGTGCGGTGGTGCTCATCGGCGGCGATCCCGGGATCGGCAAGTCGACGCTGCTGCTGCAGGCGCTGGCGAGCATGGCCTCCACGTTGCCGGTGTTGTATGTGACCGGCGAGGAATCGCTGGCCCAGGTGGCCGGGCGCGCGGTGCGCCTGGACCTGCCGCTGGAAGGCCTGAACGCCCTGGCCGAAACCGGCATCGAAAACATCCTGCAGCACGCCAGCGTGGCGCGACCGAAGCTGATCGTGGCCGATTCGGTACAGACCTTGTGGACCGAATCGTTGACCGCAGCGCCGGGCTCGGTGAGCCAGGTGCGCGAGAGCGCAGCGCGGCTGGTGCGCTACGCCAAGGAAACCGGTACCGCGGTGTTTCTGGTCGGCCATGTGACCAAGGAAGGCGGCATCGCCGGGCCACGCGTGCTCGAGCACATGGTCGATGCAGTGCTGTATTTCGAAGGCGAGAGCGGTAGCCGGTTCCGCCTGTTGCGCGCGTTCAAGAACCGCTTCGGTGCGGTCAACGAACTGGGCGTGTTCGCGATGGGCGAGAAGGGCCTCAAGGAAGTCTCCAACCCGTCGGCGATCTTCCTGTCCGGCGGCAGCACCCAGCAGCCGGGCAGTTGCGTGATGGTCACCCGCGAAGGCACCCGCCCGCTGATGGTGGAGGTGCAGGCGCTGGTGGATGCCTCGCCGTTGTCCAACCCGCGTCGGGTGGCGGTGGGTCTGGAGCAGAACCGGCTGGCGATGCTGCTGGCGGTACTGCATCGCCATGGAGGCATCGTGGTGGGCGATCAGGACGTGTTCGTCAATGTGGTGGGCGGCATCCGCGTGCAGGAAACCGCGGCCGATTTGCCGGTGCTGCTGGCGGTGCTGTCGTCGCTGCGCGACCGGCCGCTGTCCGAAAAGACCATCGCGTTCGGCGAAGTGGGCCTGTCCGGCGAAATCCGCCCGGTGCCCAATGGCGAGGACCGCCTGAAGGAAGCGGCGACGCATGGCTTCAAGCGCGCCATCGTGCCCCGCGCCAATGCGCCCAAGACCACCAGCATCAAGGGCATGGAAATCATTGCCGTGGAGCGCCTGAGCCAGGCATTGGAAGCGGCGGCCGACTGAAGCCGCGCACCGCGCGGATGTTGCGATAGGCCGGGTTGGCGGCCTGCGAATGCGTCGGAAGTCTTTGCCATGTCCGGGGCCAGCCTGTCGCCATCGTCTCGGCCGGTTGCCGGGCGACCATCGATGATCGTCCGGCTTGGTCACCACTGGTGCGGCTGTGCCGCCACCCTCAAGAAACGCTGAGTGCAGAGGTCATCGCGCGCCTTTCAGACGTGCTGCGGGAGGCGCGCATGGCATGCGTCGCGGGGCGACCTGACGCCCGCAAGCCGTTTGTCGGACAAACGCCGGGATTTGGTAGTTGGTTGTCGAGAAAGCGTTTTCAGAAAGAGTGGGGCTATGGCAACATGCGCGGCCCGTTGCACTGTGCACCGGACCACAGACACCACTCACTGCGTTTTCAGGAGAATCACGATGGAATGGATGTTGCTGCCGCTCAAGCGTTACGCCGACTTCAACGGTCGCTCGCGCCGCAAGGAATACTGGATGTTCGCGCTGATGCAGCTCCTGGTGCTGTTCGTGTTTGGCGGCCTGTTCGCCGTCGCGGCAGTGGCGATGGGGAACGAGAACGGCCCGGGTGCGCTGGCTTGGCTGATCTGTGCGGTCATGGTGATCGTTTGTCTGGCGTTGATCGTGCCCGGTATTGCAGTCACGGTGCGCCGCCTGCACGACCAGGACAAGTCCGGCTGGTTTTATCTGATCAGCCTGGTGCCGTACGTCGGTGCTTTCGTGTTGCTGGTCTTCATGTGCATCGAAGGCACGCCCGGCCCGAACCAGTACGGCGAAAACCCTAAGCAGTAATTCGCGCGTTATGAAAGCGGACAACGGCGCAGGAGTTCCCTGCGCCGTTGTCGTGTGTGAATGTGCCAATCGTGCCATTGCGTATGGCGCATAGGCGCAAGGTCACGGCCTGCGTGCGTGAGAGTTGCCAAGTCTGCGCTCTGTAGAGTGGGCGTCCGCATCCGATCCCCAGAGATGGACGGCGGAGACACAGCGACATGCTTGAAGCGTGTTTCGCTGGACAGTCCCGGCGCAGCAGGCAGCGCCGCATTCGTCGCTGCCACGCCTGCTCACGGATGCAGCGACGTCGCTCAACGCCGATCAGCGTGCACCCCACGCTGTGCAGTGAACGATGCAGCCAGCCGCATGGCCGGTACCTGCAGAACTTGAATGACGGCACAGCTTGCGGGCCGAGTGCGCGCGTGCAGGCCGCTCCGTCGTCGATGCCGTGCCGACGCCCGTCCTGTCATCAAGCACCCTTCGCTGTCACGCAGGCGAGACTGCGCAATGCAGGTCGCAGGTCGCAGGTCGCATCTGCAGCGGTGCGCTTGCTCAGCAGGCGGCTGCGTGATGTGCAGGGCCAAGACTTGGGCTAACGGACTTGCTCATTGTCGTTGCCTCGGTATCGTGCAACGCGAGCTCCAGCTTGTAGCCGTGCGAATAGACGGTTCTGATGCGCACCGCGCTGCTGTCACCGCTCAGCTGCAGTTTCTTGCGCAACTTGTAGATGTGCTGCTCCATGGTGCGGTCGGTGAATTCGGTATGGCTGCCCCAGACCGCCTTGGCCAGCTGGCAACGCCGGAAGCACACGCCGGGGCTGGAAAAGAGCAGCCAGGCAATCGAGAACTCGCGTGCGGTCAACGCGATCGGCTTGCCTTCCAGGTAGACGGTATTTTCATCGCGGATCAGCTTGTAGGGACCCACGCTCAGGTGCTGCGTCTCCGGGCAGGCATGCGCCACCGGCGATATCGCCAGGGCCGCGCGCACGTGCAACTCATGCGAATTGAAAGGCAGCGCAAGGACCTCCTGCGCGCCTGCGCGATACCAGGCCAGAATGTTGTCGGCGCAATCGAAACGGCCAAGCACGATCAGCGGCGTGGGCTGGCCGCTATGGCAGCGCTGCCAGGCCAGCAGTGAACTGTCATCGGCGGCGACACAGCTGGCATCGAAGATCAGCAGCTCGCACGGCGAGTGCCGCAGCGAACGCAGGAGCTCCAGTTCATCGGAAAACGTCGAGACGTTGCGTGCGAGCGGTGCAAGGCTGGCGTTGACCTGCGAGGTCAGGCGCGCGTCCTGCGTCAACAGGAACACCGATCCGGCATTGGAGGGGGAGTGGTCGTTCATTCAGGCGGCCTTCGCGTGTCGGCGTACAAGCCACGCATGGGACGGGCGCCGGTGCGGGTCGGCCAATGCCAGGACAAAATCCATCTTCAAAGATCGCTGCATCGTCGGACCAGTCGGTTGGCGGGGGAGAGTCCAGTGGAGCTGGACGAATGGTATGTACCATTGCAGAGACCAAAAGTTTCACGCTTGCGTACGCGTCTTCGGATTTGTCGACATCGGCTTTAACTCGCGCTCATTTAGACGTAACAGAGCTCTTACATAGCGGGCATGTCTGGGACGCATGCAATTGCGCCATGCGCGTCATGCAGTAGCGAGTAAGCATGGACTGACGCGCGCGGGCAGAGGCATCCGGTTGCCGAGGTCTAGACCAATCTATTGCGATTGGTCGTGGGATCGCGCGCGGCTGGAATAGGTCAGCAGCGATTTTCCTTCGTGGCATGCCCGCTTCTCGCGATCAAAAACGCTTCGGCGTACGTGTCCGTACAGTCACGGTGCATCGTGGTGAACATCGCCGATGACCATCAATGCGCATGGAAGCGGCGCGTTCGCAGACGTTGTCCGACTGTGCCTGGGGATTGGCGTAGACCGGCGATATCAATACTCAACCGGATGGCGCGAAATGTCTGGCGTACGACAATGCCAACGATGTGCAAATGCGCTTTGCGTCGGGAGAAAACGCATCACATGGTTGTTTGACAGAGTGAGCTTTTTTGATTTTTTCAATGGCTTTCAGAGGGAAATTCTATTGGATCCGCTGCATACAATCGTTTGCGCCAGCGAGTTCGGCGCCTGTTGTCTTTTGCTCCGCCCCCCAAAGAGAGAGACCGGCATGATCCTTTCCACCTACTTTGCAGCGATCTCTGCGTTGTCATACGCAGAACGTCTTCCTACCTATACGAGCAGGATGCTGGTTGGTGCTTGGCCACAGGGACTGCAACATCTCCAACAGCGACGCGACGGACAGGGCGCAGCGGATGGCGCCGACGATGAGGTCAGCTTGTTCGGTGCCAGCGGCGATGCGTTGCTGATCCTGGAATATCAGGAAGAGGCCGAAGATGCGTATCGGCAGGCCTTGAAGGCCATGCGCGGGCATCAGCGTCAATTGCGCCTGCTGTCGTGCCGGAACACCGCCTGGTTGATGCTGAGCCAGCGGCGCCTGAGCGCGGCGTTGAATTGCTTCGCGCAGTTGGCAATGGACCGCGAAACGCCGCCCAGCCTGTGCGGCGAGAGCCTGTTGGGCAAATCGCTGACCCACTTCCATCTGGGCCAGAGCACGTTGGCCTTACAGACCCTGGAGCGTGCCCGCGAGGTGCTGGCCGACCTGGAGAGCGGCGCGTCGGACTGGCTGCGGATTGCCACTGCGCTGCGTCTGGACATGATTGCGCAGCTGCGTATCCGTCGCTCCGACCGCATGAGCGACCATGTGTTCTGGCAAGCCACGCTGCGCCAGGAAGATGCCACGCATGCCTTCGAGCCCAGCGACCTGCGCGCCTGCATCGCCGATCTGGCAGAGAGCATGCCGGTGCTTGCGCAGCGCATGCGGCATGTACGCAGCCTGTTGCGTATTGCCGGCGGCGACACCTTCGGCTTCGACGCGCAGATCGACGCATTGCCGGCCGCAGCCACCGGCTGCCCGCCGTGTGCGCGTCAGGACGCGCAGGTGGAACTGGCGCTGGCGGCATTGGCGGTGGGCCGTGCCGATCTGGCCGAGCGTGCGCTGGCCGGTGCCGGCCGACATCATGCGCCGCGCTGGAACCTGGAGTTCGAGTACTGCCAGGCCAAGATCAGCCAGGCGATGGGGCGCACCGAACAAGCGTTGCTGCTCTACAACCGCTACGCGCTGGGCGCGGTGCAGTGCCTGCGCAGCGAAGTGCAGGCACCGCGCTTGCTGGAAAGCGGCACCCCGGCGCACGTCAGCGACGATATCTCCGCCCGGTTGCCGGCCAAGTATCGGCGCGCCTACAGCTACATGATCACCAATGCGCATCGCTCGGATCTGTCGATCAACGAAGTGGCCGCACAGATCGGGGTCACCGGGCGCGCGCTGCAGCAAGCGTTCAAGTCGGCTACCGGGCTATCGCCGACGCAGGTGCTGCGCCGCTACCGGATGCAAAGCATCCGCGACGAACTGCTGGCCGAAGGCGGCTGCGGCAGTGTGTTGCAGGCGGCCAGTCGCTGGGGCGTCGGCAGCCGTTCGGCGTTGGCCAAGGGCTATCGCCAGCACTTCAATGAGGCGCCGATGGAGACCCTGCAGCGGTAATCTCCGCAACCCACGGATTGGTAGCGCTACCGATCCGTGGTGGGTCAACCCGGCGTGCGGTGCAGTGCGCGTCGCTGTACGCAACGGAGGCCAGGGGTCAAACTGAGACGTGCGTGCAATGTGGGTTCCGGCTATCCTTTCCGGCTGGCACTGGCACCCAGGGGGACGCGTCCGAGGATGGGCGTCGTCGCCAAGGAAACGACGACCGATCATGCAAGATCCCACTCCCGAGGCGACCGACGCCTCGCAGATCCGCCGGGCAGGCGTCGATCTCAATGGACTGATGTCGGTCCTCGGCAAGCACCTGTACTCCACCCCGGTGGTGGCGCTGCGCGAGCTGGTGCAGAACGCGCACGATTCCATCCTGCGTCGTCGTCTGGAACAACCCGATTGGCACGGCCAATCGCGCATCGAGGTGCATGCCGATACCGCGCAAGGCATCGTGCGCATCGTCGATACCGGTGCCGGACTGACCCAGCAGGAAATCCACGACTACCTGGCCACCGTGGGCGTGGGCTATACGCGTGGGCTGCGCCAGGGCGGCCACGAGGACAGCGGCCTGATCGGAATGTTCGGGCTGGGCTTCTTGTCCGCCTTCGTATTGGCGCGGCGGGTGACCGTGCGCACCACCTCCTACCAGTCTCCCACGCTGGGCTATTGCTACATCTCCAGCAACGCCGAGCAGTACACGGTCAGCCCGATTCCTGCGCGTGCGCAGGTGGGCACCGAGGTGGTGCTGGAACTACACGGCGATTATCTGTCGTTGGCTCAGGAAGGGCGGCTGCGCGAGATTCTGTCGCGCTATTGCGCGCTGTTGCGCGAGCCGATCTGGATCGGCGCCGCAACGCAGCCGATCAATCCCGAGCCGCCGCCGTGGCGCGTGCAGGACGCCGTACCGTTGCATCCGGTGCAGGCCTGGCGCCGGCAACGCGAGTTCGCCGCGCGCTTTGAGCGCAATTTCGAGCCGTTGTGCTGCATGCCGGTGCGTGCGGAAGAGGGCAGCGATGCGGTCGGCCTGTTGTGGGTGCAGGACGGTGCGACCTACGGCACCAGCGACAACCGCAATCTGTCGGTGTTCCTGCGCGGCATGTTGCTGGATGACAACGCGCGCGAACTGCTGCCGCCGTGGGCGGGCTTCATCGGTGGGGTGATCGAATCCAATCGGCTGACGCCTACCGCAAGCCGCGAAGACCTGCAGCGCGATACGGTCTATAGCGCGGTGCAGCACGCCTTGTCCGAGGCCTTGGTGCAAGGCCTGGCCGATGTGGCGCGCCAGCAACCGGAGGCATGGCGACGCATCCTGTTGCGTCATAACGAAGCTCTGCTGGGCGCGGCGCTGTGCGATGAGCGCCTGTTCGAATTGCTGCTGGAACACGTGCGGGTACCGACGTCGCAAGGCGATCTGCCGGCGCAGCAATTGCCATCGCGCGGTGCGGTGCACGTGATCCTCGACAGCGACAGCGGTTTCGAAGAAATGCTGTTCCGTGCGATGGGCGTGCCGGTGGCCTACGGCAACCGGTATGCGGTGGTGCCGTTTCTGCGGCGCTGGGCGCAGGTCAAGGGTGTGCGTCTGGTCGAGCTGGGCACCGAGCAGGGCAACCGCCAGTTGTTCCAGCTGGACACGCTGCCGGCCGATGAACTGGCCTGGCTGGAACAGCACCTGGGCGATGGCGAAGCGCTGGTGCCGGCGCGTTTCAGCCCGCAGGAACTGCCGTTGGTGGTAGTGCCCGACCGCGAGGCCGAGCTCAAACGCCGCCTGGAGCAGGACGAAAACGACAAGCGTGTCTCTACCGCCGCGTTGCGCCTGGCGCGGCAATTCACCGCGCGCATCCAAGCGCGGCAGACCCAGCGGCTGTATCTGAATCTGGATAATCCGGCGCTGCAGGCCTTGCTGGGCGCGCAGCGCGCAGGCAACCCGCAGGCCGCGGTGGCGGCGCGCTTGCTGCGTGCGCTCAAGGTGATCGTCGCGGCGCAGGGGCGTACGCAGCCGCAGCCGGGCAGCACCGAATCAGGTGTTTCCGATCTCAACAAGGCCTTCGGCGATTTCGCCGAGACCGTGACCCAATTGCTGGCGCGCTGAAGCGCCGCATCGCAGGAGCGGCACGATGGAAATCTGGAACTGGGTAGAAAAACTGCAGGACGATCTGGGCGAAGCCGGGCAGCCGCAAAATGCGCAGTTGCTGACGCGGCTGACCGACCACATCTGCGATCTGCAGATCGACCGCGCCGAGGCCTTGTTGCCGGAGGCACGTGCGCTGGGCAAGACGCTGGCCAACCCGTGGCTGGAGGTGTTCGTCGGGCATTGGGAAATGCGCAACCGGGTCGGCAACCTGTGCGAAGGCGAGCGTGCGCTGGGCGATGCGGTGGCGCTGTTCGAGCGTGCGCATCGCGCCGACGCAGTGGAGTGCCCGCAATCGGTCTGCGTGACCCAGGACCTGGCCGCGTGTTATGCCAACATCGATGGCCCGGGTTGGGTGGAAGAACGTATCGAGGTGTGCGACGAAACCCTGGGCCGCATCGACCCGAGCTGGTCGTGTTACCAGTGCCTGAGCTGCGAAAAAGCCGATGCATTGCTCGACGACGGGCGCGGTGACGCGGCGCTGCAGTACCTGGAGCAGCAGTCGCAGGCCATCCTGGACCATGGCGGCGAAATCTACGACGGCGTGCCGGACATGCGCATCTCGATCCTGCTTGCGCTTGGGCGTGCGCAGGAAGCGCTGGCGCTGGTGGAACAGCGCGAACGCGACGCCGCGCGCGAAGGTGCCGAGTGGGCCAATTGCAGCCAGCCGCGGCGCCTGCAGAAGGCACGCGCGTTGGCGCTGTTGCAGCGCGATGACGAAGCCATGGAAGCGCTGTTGCCATGGCGCGAGATTGCGCCGCGTTATCGCCTGCACTGGCTGCGTGCGGTGGCGGTGCTGGTGGCGCGCGCGCCCGAGCGCAATAGCTGGGACCTGGGCAGCCGCGTGCAGCAGATGCTCGACCATTACGCGCAGGTTGGCGCGCATCGCATCTTGATCGAAGCGGCCGAGCTTGCGATCGGGCTGGCGCTGCAACGCGGCGCGGTGTGGACCGCGCGCAGGCATCTGGCGCTTGCACGTGCGCATCTGCCCAAGTTGCGACAGGACCGTGGTGCCACGCTGGCGCTGGACGGTTGGGCTGCGCGCATCGCGGCCGTATCAGCGGGCGAGGAGTCACCGGTCGCTGCCGCGCAGTTGCTGGAATGGTTGAACGCGCAGGGCGATGATGTGGTGCGCAATCCCGAGCGCGAAGCGCAGTGGTTGCTGCAGGCCGTCGCTGACTGTCCGGACGATGCCGAGCTTGTCGACACCACTGCTTCTGCCTTGAGTGCCTGTGCGGCCGACGAGGAAGCGATCGCGTTGCTGTGGTCATTCGTGCAGCGGCATGCCGATCGCGAAACCAGCCCCACCTTCCGGCTGATGAATCTGTTGCTGGGCCGCGGCGATGAAGCCGGTGTGCGCCGGCTGGCACAGCTGTATCGCCCACAGGCGCCGGTGGCGGCATTGTGGTGCGAGGCGCAGCTGGCGCAGCGGCTGGGCGACTGGCCGGCGCTGGAGCAGGCCTGCACGGCACTGTTGGAGCTATCGCCCGGCTCGCACGGCGCACGCGGCTTGTTGGCGCGCATGTATCTCGATACCGGCCGTTTTGCCGAGGCCGCCGCGGTCTATCGGCAACTTACCGAGCTGCTGGAAGAACCGCGTTCTGCGCATTGGGATCACATGACGGCGGCCAGTGCGGCGCAGGATTGGGACGCGGTGCGTGCCTCTGTGCAGGCCATTGGCATGGAGCTGAGCAGCACCGGCGGCGTAGTCGAAGAGACCTGGGGCTGGGTGATCATTCGTTGCATGGATGATGGCGAAATGGCCGAGTACTACGCGCGCCGCACCGGCCCGGTCACTGCACGCATCGTCGAAAACGCGCCTGCGCATCGGCGCCAGCATGTCGGCGACTGGGTGGTGTTCGACGCGGAACTGTTGTATCCGCCGCCGGAAGACGAAGCCGAACGCGAGCGTTTCGTGCCGACCTACGCGCAGGTGCATGTGCTGCAAGCGGGTGGCTATGCCAATAGCTGGCTGGTGGACGGCGTGCATCCTGGCGACGAGGTGATCGAGGCGATGCGTGCAGACCTGGAAATGCGCGGCTGGAAGATGTGGCTGCACAGTCGCGACGACTACCGCGTGGTCGACCCGGACCATCCGGACGCGTTCAACCCGGAGGATGCAACATCCGGACTGCCGGGCGTGTTGTTCACCGTGGCCCTTCCGGAAAACGTCGCCCCGCAGGAACTGCATCGCGTCCTGCGATGCACGACCTCGCGCTGGTCGCATCCGATGTGCTGGCTGCGGCTTGCCGAGGCCTGCGGCCAGGATCCGCAGCCGCATCTGGATGCGGTGGAGCGTTACGGACTATAGGGCGGCGATCGGCCTGATCCAACGGCGTTTGTCGCCGGGGTGGGTGGACATTGGCGATCGTGGCGTGCGTTCGGGCGCCACGCTGGATGCGCGGCGCTGCATCCGGCGTCAAGAACACGCTCATTGCTCTTGTGCAACGCGGCGGCATTCATGCCGGCACACCCTCCCGCTTTGGACGTGCCGCCACACCGTCGGCAGGGCGATGACGCAAGTGCATGCCCTGCGTGCAGGCGCAGGGCGCAGCGCCACGCACTGCCGTTTCTGCGGCGTTTGGTCCTGTTTGGTCTCCAGTGTCCTGATGGAGCTCGCCATGGCAGTGGCAATGCCGATCGGAAGAGCATCGCCGCAGGCTCAAAACGCAGTGACGCGCCGTCGATCGGCCATCGCCAGGGCCCGGGGTGATGGCACGCCGACCGGTTGGCGTGTTGCCTTGCACGGGCGCTGGTGCAGTGCATGTCCGCAGGCGTGGACCGGCGCACGTTCGGCGTGCGCGCGGCAATGTCACACTGCGCCCGTGGGCGGATGACTGCTACAGGTTGGCTCGCTGGTTGGTCAATCTGAATTGCTTTATTCTGCTGCGCATCGGCGTGGGGGCGCCGCGTCGGTCAGGGCGCAGTCCAGCCCGCATGCCCAACCTCTTTTCTTTTGGTGGGTGATCTCATGGTGGCATTGCAGCAGCGCTCGATCGATGCGATTGGTGGCCAGGAACATGCGTTGCTGACCGCATGGTTGGAGTCCAGCCTGGGCAACGATGCGCGTCTGTCGCGGCAGGAATTCGAAGCGCAGGCCGGCGAATTCCTGCGCTTGCTGGTGGCGTCGTTGAAGCACGACGGTAGCAGCCTGGACAGTGCCGAATGGAGCGAGGTGCGTCGCTTCCTGGAACATCTCTCGCGCGACCGCGCCACGCGTGGTTTCGATTCGCAGGAAACCGCCAACTTCATCTTTTCGCTCAAGCGCGTGTTGTTTGCGCTGGTGCAGCGCGAATACGCCAATACCCCGGAAGAACTGGGCCAGCAGTTGTGGGCGTTGTCGGAATTGCTCGACCGCCTGGGCTTGTACACCGTGAAGGTTTTCCAGAAGACCCGCGAAGACATCATCGTGCGTCAGCAGGAAGAGATGCTGGAGCTGTCCACCCCGGTGGTGAAGCTGTGGGACGGCGTGCTGGCGCTGCCGATGATCGGCACACTGGATTCGCAGCGCACCCAGGTGGTGATGGAGTCGCTGTTGCAACGCATTGTCGACACCGGCTCGGAAATCGCCATCATCGACATCACTGGCGTGCCCACCGTGGACACCCTGGTGGCACAGCATCTGCTCAAGACCGTGACCGCGATCCGGCTGATGGGGGCCGACGCCATCATCAGCGGCGTGCGCCCGCAGATTGCGCAAACCATCGTGCATCTGGGCCTGGACCTGCAGGGGATCGTGACCAAGGCCAACCTGGCCGATGCGTTGGCGCTGGCGCTCAAGCGCACCGGCGTGACCGTCAGCAAGGCAGACTGACATGGAACGTATTCCGATCCTGCGGATGGGCCATCTGTTGCTGGTCACCATCCAGGTGGACATGCACGACCAACTGGCGTTGCAACTGCAGGACGACCTGTCCGAGAAGATCAGCGCCACTTCTGCGCGTGGCGTGTTGATCGACATTTCCGCGCTGGATATCGTCGATTCGTTCATCGGGCGCATGATCAGCACCATTTCCGGGCTGGCGACGCTCATGGGCGCGCAAACCGTGGTGGTGGGCATGCAGCCGGCGGTGGCGATCACCCTGGTGGAGTTGGGGCTGACCTTGCCGTCGGTGCGCACCGCGCTCGATGTCGAGCGCGGCATGCGCCTGCTGCAACAACCCGATGCGGCTCCATGACGGTCGGCTCGCAACCGGTGCGCACCGAGCAGGATGTGGTGCTGGCGCGGCAGACCGTGCGCAAGCTGGTGGTGCAATGCGGGCTGCGGTTGGTCGATCAAACCAAGCTGGTCACCGCGGCCAGCGAACTGGCGCGCAATACGGTGATCTACGGCGGTGGCGGCGACATGGACTGGGCACTGGTCGAAAGCGGCATCCGCAAGGGCGTGCAGCTGACGTTCCGCGACCAGGGCCCGGGCATTGCAGACCTGGAGCTTGCACTGACCGACGGCTGGACCTCTGGCAGTGGCCTGGGGCTGGGACTGTCCGGCAGCCGGCGGCTGGTGGACGATTTCGTGCTCGATAGCGCAGCCGGCAAGGGCACCCGCATCACCATCACCAAATGGAAGTAACCATGACCGGCGCGCTCACCCAGGTGATCCGCGTCGAAGAGGGCACCCAGGTCGGGCAGGTGCGCCGCGAAGCGGTGGCGCTTGCACAGGCCTGCGGTTTCGATGAAGACGGCTGTGGCCGCGTGGCCCTGGTGGCGACCGAGTTGTGCACCAACCTGCTCAACCATGCCGGTGGCGGGCAGATGCAGCTGTGCAGCGTCGCCGGCCGCGATGGTCTGGGCATCGAGTTGTGCACGCTCGATCAGGGGCGCGGATTCGTGCTGGCCGATTGTCTGCCGGACGGGTATTCCACCGGCAGCACGCCTGGCAACGGCCTGGGCACGGTGCAGCGACATGCCGCGTTGCTGGACGCCTATTCCGATGCCCGGGGGGCCGTGGTCCTGGCGCGTGTGTACGCCGACGCCGACAGCATGCCCGACCTGCCCTACGGCGCGCTGCGTGTGCCGCTCCAGAACGAAACGGTCTGCGGCGATGGCTGGCATCTGGCGATCGATGCGCAAGGCGTGACCGTGAGCATGATCGACGGCCTTGGCCACGGAGCGGGCGCGGCCGATGCCGCCGATGCGGGGACGCGCGCTGCGGCAGCGGCCCGTGGCGAACCCGGCGAACGCATCGCGCGCCTGCATGCCGGCATGAGCGGCACGCGCGGCGGCGCGGCGGCGGTCATGCAGTTCGATCCCGGCAGCGGCCAGGTGCGCTTTGCCGGGGTGGGCAATATCGTCGCCTCGTTGCGCGATGGCGACGGCGTGCGCGGCATGCCCTCGCACCCGGGCATCGTCGGGGTGCAGTTCCGCAAGGCGCAACCGTTCGACTTTCCACACGCCGCCGGCAAGTTACTGGTCATGCACAGCGACGGCCTGCAATCGCGCTGGACCCTGCGCGATCATCCGGGCCTGCTGTCGCGCCATCCACGCATCATTGCCGCAGTGCTGGCGCGCGATTACGCGCGCGGCCGCGACGATTGCTGCGTGTTCGTCATGCGCTTGGGAGCCATGCAATGAATTCAACCACCGAGATGCCGGCAGCCGAGGCGATGGCTGAACTGGAAAGCTTGCGCCAGCAGAACCAGGCCTTGCGCGAAGAACTGGAAGAAACCAACCAGGGCGTGCTGGCCCTGTATGCCGAGCTCGACCAACAGGCCGAACAGCTGCGCGAGGTGTCCGAACTCAAGAGCCGCTTTCTGTCGTACATGAGCCACGAGTTCCGCACCCCGCTAGGCTCGATCCTGAGCATCACCCGGCTGCTGGAGGATGGCATGGACGGGCCGCTCAATGCCGAGCAGCTCAAGCAGGTGCGCTTTGTCAGCGGTTCGGCGCGCGAGCTCACCGAGATGGTGGACGACCTGCTGGACCTGGCCAAGATCGAGGCCGGGCGCATCACCATCTCGCCGGGCTGGTTCGACCTGATGGACCTGTTCGCGGCGCTGCGCGGCATGTTCCGTCCGCTCACCGATGTGGGCACGACCACGCTGATCTTCGAGGATCCGCCGGTGCTGCCGCTGCTGTACACCGACGACAAGAAGCTGGCGCAGATCCTGCGCAATTTCATTTCCAACGCGCTCAAGTTCACCCCGCAGGGGCAGGTGCGCGTGTTTGCGCAGCTGGAAGGCGACAGCCATGTACGCTTTGGCGTGCACGACACCGGCATCGGCATTCCGGCCGAGCTTCACGAGGCCTTGTTCGAAGATTTCGTACAGGTGGACTCGCCGCTGCAAAAACGCCTGACCGGCACCGGCCTGGGGTTGTCGATCTGCAAACGGTTCGCCGAATTGCTGGGCGGCCGGGTGGGGATCAACAGCGTGGTCGGGCAGGGTTCTGAATTTTACGTGGTGCTGCCGATGACACTGGCAGCGGAGGAAACGCGTGGGCAGTAAGCACCACATCCTGGTCGTCGACGACAACGCGGTGACGCGTTATTCGGTGCGGCGCGTGCTCGAACACCATCAGTTCGCGGTCGAAGAAGCCGGCACCGGGACCGAGGGTCTTGCCAAACTTGCCGCGCAGACGTTTTCTGCGGTGGTGCTGGACGTCAACCTGCCGGACATGAGCGGCTTCGATATCGTGCGGACGCTGCGTGCCGAGCCGCGCACCGCGTTGCTGCCGGTGGTGCATGTTTCGGCGGCCTCGATCGCCACCGGCGACATGATCACCGGGCTGGATGCCGGCGCCGACGCCTACCTGATCCATCCGGTCGACCCCAACGTGTTGCTGGCCACCTTGCGCACGCTGTTGCGCGCACGCCGCGCCGAGGAGGCGTTGCGGGTCAGCGAGGCGCGTTTCCGCGAAATCTTCGAACACATCAGCGCGCCGATTGCGGTGGTGGATGCCAACCTGCACATGCACGAGGCCAATGCCGCATTCCAACGCTTGATCGGTAGCGCCACACCCGGCGCTGCGATCCATGCCGCCGGGTTGGATCAGGCCGCCGCCGTGCACGCACTGACCACTGCGTTGGCGCAACGCGAGCGCTGGAGCGGCACCTTGTCGCTGCTGCGCGATGGCAAGCTCTGCGAAACCGAATGGCGCGTGTCGCCCTACCGCGAGCCGGATCTGGGGCTGTTGCTGGTGGAAGACGTGACCGAGCAGCGCCTGCGCGAGCGCGAGCAGCGCCAGGAACTGGATACCGCCACCAGCGAGCTCGCGCATCAGATCGCGCAGCGTCAGCACACCGAAATCCAGCTGCTGCAGGCGCAGAAGATGGAAGCGCTGGGCAAGCTCACCGGTGGCATCGCGCACGACTTCAACAACCTGCTGACCAGCATCATTTCCGGCTTGGACATGATCCAGCTCGCAGTGGAATCCAATCGCATCGAACGCGTGCCGCGCCTGGCCGAGATCGCTAACGGCTCGGCGCACCGCGCCGCCGCGCTGACCCAGCGCATGCTGGCGTTCGCACGCAAGCAATCGCTGGACGCGCAACCGTTCGACGTCAACACCCGTGTGCGTTCGCTGGAAGACATGCTGCAACGCTCGATCGGCGAAAACATCGCGCTGGAGCTGGATCTTGCGTCCACGCCGCTGGTGGCCATTGCCGATGCCAACCAGCTCGAAAACGTGGTGCTCAACCTGGTCATCAATGCGCGCGATGCCTTGAAAGGGCAGGGCACCATCCGCATCCAGAGCGCGGCCTACACCGCGCACAACGACCCGGAACTGGACGACGGCGACTATGTCGCGGTGAAGGTGATCGACAACGGGAGCGGGATCGAGCCGGCCATTCTCGACCAGGTGTTCGAGCCGTTTTTCACCACCAAACCCATCGGCGAAGGCACCGGTCTCGGCCTGTCGATGACCTACGGGTTCGCACGTCAATCCGGCGGTACCGCACGCATCACCAGCGATGTGGGTCGTGGCACCACGGTGGCGCTCCTGCTGCCGCGCGGGCTCTCGGCCAACGAAATGCTGCCGGCACCGGCGCCCAGCGCGCCGCGCACGCGCAACGAGCGCATACTGCTGGTGGACGACACCGACGTGGTGCGCATGATGGTGAGCGAAGTGCTCAGCGATGCCGGCTACCAGGTCATCGAAGCCGAGGATGCCAACGGCGCGCTGGAACACTTGCGCACCGAGGCGCACATCGATCTGGTGGTCTCCGATGTCGGCCTGCCCGGCATGAACGGGCGCGACATGGCCGATGTGGCGCGCACGCTACGCCCGGGTCTGCCGATCCTGTTCATTACCGGCTATGCCGAAAACGCGGCCACGCGGCAAGAATTTCTGGCAGAGGGCATGGCCTTGCTGCCCAAGCCTTTCAGCCTCAACGATCTGCTCAACACGGTGGTGCAGATGCTCGACAGCAGCGTCCTGGCGCGGGCGTAGGGCGTTAAGCGGCTCCAAACACGCATGCGTCGCTGCGGGGCGGGCGCGGCCTGCGCATGCAGCGGGCGTGCAGCCACGTTCCTGCACTTGGCTTAGCGCGCATACGCGTACGGCCCGAATGTGGCGCCAAGAAAACCGCCGGCCGACTCGGTACTGAGCACACTTGCATCGCCTTGTTCGAGCAGCGTCTGCCACTGCCCCTGGCCGACGGCGTAATCCACGCGCACGCGTGCGGCATCCAGCGCAAAGCGCAGTTTCACCGGTTGCGTGGCATCGGGCAGTGGCGCGCGTGCCAGTTCGGTGCCGGTGCCGGGCTGTTGCGCTCCGGCGCGGCAATACAGCACCACCGCAGCGCCGCTGTCCTCGCGCACCAGCATTGCTGCCAGGAAGTTGCTCTCCTTGGCCACGATCGCCAGACCGGCCTGTTCGCCTGGTGCCAGCGCACTGCCATCCACGCTGGCGACCAAGGTGGCGTGATGATGCTGCAGGCGATGACCCAGATAGGCCGGCTGACCACGGCCGATATCGCCCAGCGCAATGTTTGCCGGCGTCACGCGCAAGCCTTGTGCGCCGGGCTGATACCACGGCCTGATGGGTGGGTGGATGGTCATCCATTGCATCGGCACGCGCGCATCCCCGAAGCGCTCGCTCCACTGCATTGGCCCGGTGGTCGGCAGGGGCTGCGTGCCCGCCGGCAAGGGTGGGCGCGCTGCCACGACAGGGACCGCGGCGCCGTGCGGCAGCACCACCGGCCAGCCATCGCGCCATTGCACCGGCAACAGGAAGGTTTCCCGGCCCAGGTTGTAGTGATTGCCGCGGTAAGGGCGCGTCGCGAGAAACACCGCCCACCATGTGCCGTCCTTGAGTTCGACGAACTGTGCATGCCCGGCCGAGGTGATCGGCGCATTGCGCAATGGGTCCAGGTCGCGTTGGGTGAGTACCGGATTGCCGCTCCAGGTTTCGTATGGCCCGGTGATCTGGCGGCTGCGGTAGATCATCTGCGCATGCTGCTCGCCGGTGCCACCTTCGGCCGCGGTGAGGTAGTAGTAGCCATCGCGGCGGAACAGGTGCGGGCCTTCGATGTGTTCGGGATTGGTGGCCGGCTTGAAGCCCGAATCCACGATCACCTGACGGGTGCCGACCAACTTCATGCTGGCCAGATCCAGCCGCTGCAGCCAGATGGCGCGGTGCCCGTCGTAGCGCAGCTTGCCGGCCGGCACGTCGTTGTTGACCAGCCAGGCACTGCCATCGTCATCGAAAAACAGCGAGGGGTCGATGCCCTTGGCGTCCAGCCAGATCGGATCCGACCACGGCCCGGCCGGATCGGTGGCGGTGATCAGGAAATTGCCGCCATCGCAGTAGAAACAGGTGTTGGCGATATAGAAAGTGCCAGCGTGGTAGCTGATGCTGGCGGCAAACAGGCCGCGGGTCAGTTCGTCGTTGCCGTAGTTGATCTGGGTTGGACGGTCGATCGCGTTGCCGATCTGGTTCCAATGCACCAGGTCGCTGCTCTTGAACACCGGCAGGCCGGGGAAATAGCCGAAACTGGAATTCACCAGATAAAAATCGTCGCCGACGCGCACCGCCGATGGGTCCGGATGAAAACCGGCCACGACCGGGTTGCGGTAATGCGCGGCGGTTGGCGCGGGGCCGCCGTCGTCGCCCTGGTAATCGATCTGCGTGATCAACGCGGTGCCGGCATGCGCCAGCTGACAGCTCAATGCGGCCAGCAGGCCGGCCACCCATGCGAGTCGTTTCAAGAGATCCCCTCGTGCCATGCCCTGGCGCAACGCCAGTACGACACCAGCATGACAGCACGCAGGGCGGCGTGGCATGACGTTTTGCGATGCCAACGCCGCGTGGTGGCATGCCTCCGCGCGCGTGGCGGGGTGTGTGGACCGGGCGCTGCCACTTCGCTGCAACATTGCTGACATATCGTGCGCGCGGCGCCACGCGGCGCCACGCGGCGCCGCCAACCGGCGTGCCATGCCAAACGGCTTCGACGCTGTGTCATCACCTCGCATCACTACCTAGGATCAACCCGCATGTCGTTGTACTCGCCTGTCTTTCCGTCGCCGGTGTCCGCTATTGCACAGGTCGCTGCGCGCCGCCGCACCGCCTTGCAGCGCACGCCGCTGGCCCGTGCCTGCGCCGGCCTGTTGCTAGCCTCGCTGGCGGCAACCGCGTCTGCGCAGCAAGCGCCGGCGACCCAGGGCGAAGCCAGCCCGACCGCGCTGGACACGGTCACCGTCACCGCCGAGCACCGCGAGCAGAACCTGCAGGACGTGCCGGTCTCGGTGGGCGTGGTGCAGGGCGCAGCGATGCGCGACTACACCGCCGGTGGCGATGACACGCTGCTGGCCCTGTCCGGCCGCGTGCCGGGCTTCTACGCTGAAACCACCACCGGGCGCATCTTCCCGCGCTTCTATATCCGTGGCCTGGGCAATATCGATTTCTACCTGGGTGCCTCGCAGCCGGTCTCCATCATCCAGGACGATGTGGTGCTGGAGCATGTCGTGCTCAAATCCAATCCGGTCTATGACGTGGACCAGGTCGAAGTGCTGCGCGGTCCGCAAGGCACGCTGTTCGGCCGCAACACCACCGCCGGCATCGTCAAGTTCGACACCGTCAAGCCCAGCGACACCTACACCGGTCGCGTCAACGCCAGCTACGGCAGCTACAACACCATCTCGCTGGATGGCGGCTTCGGTGGCCCCATCAACGACGTGCTGTCGTTCCGCGTGTCCGCGTTGTACCAGCACCGCGACGATTGGGTGGACAACACCTTTGCCGGCAGCAGCGCCGATGGCACGCGCACCCCGCGCAAGGACGCGATGGGCGGTTACAACGACCGCAATGCGCGCCTGCAGGTCTTGCTCAAGCCCAACGATGCGTTTTCGCTGCTGGGCTCGGTGCACACGCGCGATTACGACGGCACTTCCACCTTGTTCCTGCGCAACGCGATCACGCGTGGCAGCGACAAGGTGGACGTGCCGCGCGACCGTGTGGCCTATGATGAGGGGCACGACAACCCGCAGGCGTATCAAACCGATGGCGGCTCGCTCAAGGCGATTTACGACTTCGGTGGCGTGTCGCTGACCTCCATCACCGCCTACGAAACCACTTCCGGCTACAGCCGTGGCGACACCGATGGCGGTGCTGCCGCCAATTACCCGGTCAATGGCGTGCCGAACGGCTTTGGCCAGTCGATGGGACAGATCCGCGACCTGGACCAGTACACGCAGGAATTGCGCCTGGCCAGCGAAGGCGACGAGGCCCTGCAGTGGCAGGTGGGCGCGTTCTATTTCGACGGCCGCGACACCACCGATTTCTATCAACGTGCCTATTTCCTGCAGACCGCCGCGCGCAACCCGAATAACTGGGTGCGCCTGCGCAATACCAATACCTCGTGGGCCGGCTTCGGGCAGATCAGCTACAAGGCGACCGACGCGCTGACGCTCACCGCCGGCATCCGCCAGACCAAGGACACCAAGGAAACCCGTCTGCTCAAGACCGCCGATACCGCAGCCGGTGTGGTGACCTACCGCGGCCGGCGCGATGTGCGCATGTCCGATACCCAGCCCAGCTGGGATCTGAGCGCGATGTATGAGATCGACCCGCAGCTGAGCGTGTATGCGCGCGTGGCGCGCGGTTTCCGTGGCCCCACCATCCAGGGCCGCAGCGCGGTGTTCAATTCGGACTTCACCACCGCCGATTCGGAAACCATCCTGTCGTGGGAAGCCGGCATCAAGAGCAGCCTGTTCGAGAACCGTCTGCGCCTGAATGTCAGCGGCTTCACTTACACGGTCGACGATATCCAGCTCAACGGCAACGACTCGGACGGCAATGGCGTGCTGTTCAATGCCGACAAGGCCAAGGCCTACGGCATGGAAGCGGACCTGGACTGGCGCCCGATCTCCAACCTGTCGATCACCGCCGGCCTGAGCCTGTTGCACAGCGAAATCCACGATAAGCGCGTGTTTGCGCAGGCCTGCGCGCTCAATGGCGTGGTGGTGTGCACCGTCAACGACCCGACCATCCGCGTAGGTGCCAACACCTTCGCCCAGATCGACGGCAACCCGCTGCCCAACGCGCCCAAGTACAACCTCAACCTGGCCGCGCGCTATGACATCCCGGTGGGCAACGACGGCGCGTTCTTCGTGTCCACCGACTGGAACAAGCAGGGCCAGACCAGCTTCGTGCTGTACGACTCCACCGAGTTCCGTTCCGACGGCAATTTCGAAGGTGGCCTCAAGCTGGGTTACACCGGTGGCTACGGTGCCTGGGAAGTGGCGGCGTTCGCGCGCAACATCACCAACGAAAAGAACCTCAAGGGTGTGATCGAAAACTACATGGCCGCGGTCTACAACGAGCCGCGTGTCGTTGGGGTGTCGGTCAACGTCAACTGGCAGTAACCGGTTGATCGGCTGATGCAGTCACTGCGGCAACTGCGCCGCAGTGATGTTTCCTGCAGGTGGATGGGCCAACTGCGTGTATGCGCAGCTGGCCGTCGTGTCGTTTCACCGCTTGCTCAGGACAGAGCGCACCCAGTTGACGATTTGCGCGCTGCTCACTGCGCCGGAATGACGGCCTAGTTCCTGCCCACCCTGGATGACCAGCAAGGTGGGAATGCTGCGGATGCCAAAGCGCGTGCCCAGCGCCGGATGCAGGTCGGTATCCACCTTGGCCAGGCGCACCTGCGGTTCCAATGCTGCAGCGGCTGCGGCAAATTGCGGCGCCATGCTCAGGCATGGCCCGCACCAAGGTGCCCAGAAATCCACCACCAGCGGCAGTGCACTGCGCACCGCATGCTTGTCGAAATCTGCAGCCGACAAAGCCACCGGCGTCCCCAGGAACAGCGGCTGATGGCAGCTGCCGCAGTTGGGCGCATCGCGCAGGCGCGTGGGCGCAATACGGTTCATCGCAGCGCAACTCGGGCAGGCGATCAGTAGTGGTGCATCGGTCATGTGGGTCTCCAGTCGGCGGCGCTGCCTGCGCTGTCTTCGGCCATCGCTGGCGGCGCATGCTGCATGCGGCCAGTGTAGCGATCACCACCAGCGATTCCGTGCCCAATGCCAGCGGCGGCACCAGCCTGCGCATGCCTGGCCAAGCTCCTGCGGGCCGCCACGCGCCACACCGCTCACGCCGATTGGCCCAGCGCCACGATCGGCACGAAGCCACCGTAGACCATGCGCTTGCCATCGAATGGCATCGGATTGACCGACGGGTCCATGCGTGGGTCTTCCATCATCTTGCGCATGCCCTCATCGCGGGTGGCCTTGTCCGGCCATTCGATCCAGGAAAACACCACGGTCTCTTCGGCGGTGGCATCCACGGCGCGATAGAAATCGGTCCATTGCCCCGGCTGGACATCGTCGCCCCAACACTCCACTACACGCAGCGCACCGTATTCCATGATGACCGCATCGCCCATGCGGGCATGCGCGATGAATGCTTCTTTGTTGGCCGTGGGGACGGCAAGCACAAAACCATCGATATACGACATAACCACCTCCGCAGACGGGGTGCACGGTGTGCACCCGAGGATGACCAAGGGATGTTGGTACGACCAAGAACTGGAGAGCAGTGGGGCAGGAGCGTGCGTCCAGCGCGCTGGCCGCACGAGCATACGGCGCATGGGGTGCAACGGCACTGCTTGAGTTGGCTGTCACCTGGGCCGCCTGGCGCACTGCCAAGGCGCTGGCTGTCGGGCTCGCTGACACGGCGGCAGCGGATCTGTTGTGCGTTGATCGACGGCAGCGCGCTGTTGGCCCCTCTTGCTGGAGGCCGCGGCAATCCATCGGCCAAGATGCGCTGGTCGCACACCTGCGCGCGCCTCGGCACTGCAGCCGCCGGGAACGTGCGGCGGTCAGGCTGCCAGGTTGTGGCGGCGCAGTCGTGCTTCGAAGACCACATCGCCGTCCTCGTTGCGCGCCTGCAGCGTGCCGCCGTGTGCCTTGACGAACTGGTCGGCGATGAACAGGCCCAGTCCCAGTCCTTGGCTGGCATGGAAGCTGGCCTTGAACGGTTCGAACAGGCGCGGCATCAGGCTGTCGGGGATGCTGCCGGCGTTGCGCACCGACAGGCGCAGGGTGTCGTGTTCGCGTCCATCCAGATGCACCTGCACCGGATGGCGTCCGCCATGCAGGACGGCGTTGCCGACCAGATTGGACACGACCTGCGCCAACCGGTCGCCATCCCCATCGCCATCCAGGTCGCCCTCGGTGCGCAGGTCGATCGTAGTGTGCGGATTGGCCTGCGCCACTTCGCCCACCACGCTGTGCACCACCTCGCCCAGGTTGCATGGGCCGAACTGCATCGGCAAACCATCGGTGCGCAGGCGCGAAAAATCCAGCAATTGCTCGACCATGCGCGACATGCGGTGCGCGCTGTTTTCCAGGTGTTCCAGCGTGCGCGCCGCCGAACTGTCGGCATCAACATCCAGGCCGAGTTTGTCGGCGCACAGCAGGATCACCGACAGCGGCGTGCGCAGGTCGTGGGTGAGCACGGCCATCATGGTTTCGTTGAGCGTGAGCGCGCGTTCGAGCGAGGCATTTCTCGCCTTGAGCAGCCGCCGCTGCTGGTACAACTCGATGAACACGTTGACCTTGCTCAAGATCACGTGCGGCTCGATCGGCTTGTGCAGAAAATCCACGGCGCCGGTTTCATAACCCTGGAAAGCGCGCATCGGATCGTTTGGCGAGGCGGTCAGGAAAATGATCGGCACATGCCGGGTGCGCTGCGAACCGCGCATCAATTCCGCTAGTGAAAAGCCGTCCATTTCCGGCATGTGCACGTCCAGCAGCGCCAATGCCACGTCGTGTTCGAGCAGCAGTTCCAGCGCCTGCGCACCGGAAGCCGCGCATAGCACGCGGATGCCGTCGCGTTGCAGCAGCGCTTCCATGGCCACCAGGTTCTGCGGCACATCGTCCACGATCAGGATCTTGGTCGATTCGGTGTCGTCGCTGCTTGCAGCCAGGCCGGTCGCGGTGAGGTTCATGCGTGAAAAGCTTCCAGTCGGGTGCAGATGGCTTGCAAGGTCAGCACCGCATCGGCGCCGGCGTGGGCGAGAGCGGAGGCGGGCATCAACGAGGCGGCGGCGTCATCGGGGCGCTGGATCCAGGCGGTACCGCCCACCGCACGCACCGCGGCCACCCCGGCGCTGCCGTCGCTGCTGGCACCGGTGAGCAGGATCGCCAGCAGGCGTTCGCCGAAGACATCGGCAGCCGATTCGAACAGCAGGTCGATCGCCGGGCGCGAAAACAACACCGGCGCATCCATCGACAACGCCAGGCTGTGGCGGGTTTCCACCAGCAGGTGGTAGTCGGGCGGGGCGATGGTGACGGTGCCGGGCAGCAGCGGTTGCTTGTCGTCGGCCTCGCGCACCGGCAACGCGCAGCGCGCATCCAGCAGCTCGGCGATGTGGCTGGGGCGGTCGCGCGGCAGATGCAGCACGACCAACACCGGCATCGGCAAATCCGCCGGCAGCCCGGACAACAACGCCTGCATGGCCATCACGCCACCGGCGGAGGCACCAATCACGATCGCATCGAAACACTGGGCTGCAGACGCGCGGCTCATGCGGCCTTCCGATACAGCCGCTGCTCGCGCGCGCAGGCTTCGAAGGCCTGCGCGTGCGCGCCGAACTGCAGCGACTCCTTGCTGCCCAATCCGAGAAATCCGCGATGCACCAATGCGTCGTAGAACAGCCCCACCGCGCGATCCTGCAAGCTGCGGTTGAAATAGATCAGCACGTTGCGGCATGACACCAGGTGGACTTCGGAAAACACCGTGTCGGTGGCCAGGCTGTGATCGGCGAACACGATATTGCGTTTCAGGCGCCGGTCGAACACCGCACCGTCGTAAGCGGTGGTGTAGTAGTCCGACAGCGAGGTGCGGCCACCGGCGTCCAGATAATTGCGGCTGAACTGCGCGATACGATCGATGCCATAGGCGCCGGCTTCGGCCATGCCCAGCGCTTCGGGGTTGATGTCGGTGGCGTAGATCACCGCCTTTTCCAACAGGCCTTCTTCGTGCAGCAGGATGGCCAGGGACCAGACTTCTTCACCGGTACTGCAGCCTGCCACCCAGAGCTTGATCGAGGGATAGGTACGCAAGACCGGCACCGCATGCTCGCGCAGGACGCGGAAATATGCCGGGTCGCGGAACATCTCCGAGACCTGCACGGTGAAGAACTGCATCGCCTGCGCGAAGGTGTCCGGCTCGTGCAGCAGACGGTGCTGCAGATCGGCCACGCGCGCGCAGTCGAAACGCGCCATCGCGTGGCGCATGCGCCGTCGCAACGACGACACCGCATAGTCGCGGAAGTCGTAGTGATAGCGCTGGAATACCGCTTCCAGCAGCACGCGCAGTTCCAGGTCGAACAGCTCTACCGCGTTCATTGCCGCGAGCACCACACGCGGCACAGCGAGACCAGCTTGTCCACGTCGATGGGCTTGGCGATGTAGTCGTTGGCGCCGGCTTCCAGGCAGCGTTCGCGGTCGTCGGCCATGGCCTTGGCGGTCAGCGCGATGATGGGCAGATCCTGCCATTGACGGTTCGTACGGATCTGCCGCATCGCGGTGATGCCATCCATCTCCGGCATCATGATGTCCATCAGGACCAGGTCCACCTCGTGCTTGGCCAGGTGCTCCAGCGCCTCGCGGCCATTGCGTGCGATCTGCAGCGTGACGCCCAGCGGTTCGAGCACGCTGGAGAGCGCAAAGATGTTGCGCACGTCGTCTTCGGCCAGCAACACGGTGGCGCCGTCCAGCACCGCGTCGCGGCGGCGTGCTTCGCGCAGCAGGCGCTGCTGATCGCTGGGCAACGAGGCTTCCACGCTGTGCAGGAACAGCGTCACCTCGTCGAGCAGGCGTTCCGGCGAGCGCACGCCCTTGATGATGATGCTCTTGGAATACCGGCGCAGGCCTTGTTCTTCGTCGCGGGTCAGGGCGCGCCCGGTGTAGACGATCACGGGAGGGAAGGCGACCGCATCGTTGCCGGCCATGCGTTCGAGCAGGTCGTAGCCGCTGCCGTCGGGCAAGGCCAGATCGGTAACCATGCAATCGAAGGTGGAGCGTGCCAGCTGATCCATCGCCTCGGCAATGCTGCCGACCGCGACGATGTCCAGCTGGTCGCGCGCCAGCAGCAATTGCAGGTTCGCGCGCAATGCGCTGTCGTCTTCGACGATCAACAAACGACGCACTGCGCGTGCATTGGTTTCTTCCAGCTGGCGGATCGCACCGGCCAGCAGTTCGCGCGTGGCCGGCTTGATCAGGTAGCCAACCGCACCAAGCTCCAGCGCAATCTGGCTGCGTTCCAGCGCGGACACCACGTGGACAGGCACATGGCGAGTGGCCGGATCGCGCTTGAGGCGTTCGAGCACGCTCAGACCGGACGCATCCGGCAGGCCGATGTCCAGCAGGATGCCGCTCGGGCGCATCTCGGCGGCCAGGCGCAGGGCCTCTTCTGCGTTGGGGGCCACCACGCAATCGAAATCCAGTTCGTGGGCCAGTTCCACCAGTGCTTGCGCAAAGCGGGTGTCGTCTTCCACCGCCAGGATCAGCCGGCCGGGGCGGCTGCGTTGGTCGCGATCGTCGTCGGCCCGTTGGATCGGTGCAGCGTTGGGCGATGCGATTGGCACCGGCACCGTGTGGGCCACCGCACCACCAGATGCGCCGGATTGCGCACCCATCGCGCTGCCGTTGCGTTGTTGCACATGGGCAGCAGACGCCGGGCCTGCGACCGCGGCGGCGTTCGTAGCTGTATCGGCAGGGCCGGTCACCTCCGCAGGTGCGCCATCGGTCGGCAATTCCAGCGTAAAGCAGCTGCCGCGCCCGGGCTCGCTGTCCACACTGATGCTGCCGCCCATGCGTTGGGCCAGGTCGCGCGAAATCGACAGACCCAACCCGGTACCGCCATAACGGCGGCGCGTGCTGCCGTCGGCCTGACGGAACGCTTCGAAGATCACCTCGCTCTGTTCGCGCGCGATGCCGATGCCGGTATCGGTCACCGCAAAGTGCACACGGCCGGGCGCATGCGCCTGGACCGTCAAGCTGACCTTGCCGTGTTCGGTGAACTTGATGGCGTTGGCCAACAGGTTCTTCAGGATCTGCTGCAGGCGCTGGTTGTCGACGACCAACTGTGCCGGCGCGCCGGCAGCTGCCGCGATCTCCAATGCCAGACCCTTCTGTCGCGCCAGCGGTTCGAAGGTTTCGCGCAGGCGTTGCAGCACCGAATCGGTGACGACCGTTTCGTCGGCCAGCTCCACGTGCCCGGCTTCGATCTTGGACAGGTCCAGGATGTCGTTGATAAGCGCCAGCAGGTCGTTGTTGGACGACAGGATCGCCTGCGCATATTTCACCTGCTCGGCGCTGAGCGTGCCGTCCTTGTTGTCGGCCAGCAACTTGGCCAGGATCAAGGCGCTGTTGAGCGGCGTGCGCAACTCGTGCGACATGTTGGCCAGGAATTCCGACTTGTAGCGCGATGCAGTGGACAACTCGTTGCTATTGCGCACCAGCTGATTCTGCGCGATCAACAAGGCCTGCTTTTGCGCCTCAAGCGCCTGCGTGCGCTCTTCCAGCTGCACGTTGGTCTGTTCCAGTTCTGCCTGCTGCACTTCCAGGTCGCTTTGCGATTGCTGCAGGCTACGGCTCTGTTCTTCGAGTTCCTCGTTGGCCACGCGCAGTTCTTCCTGCTGGGTCTGCAGTTCCTCGCTCTGTCGCTGGGTTTCTTCCAGCAACGCCACCAGCTGCGCGCGCAGCAATGCGGTGCGCAGTGCCAGGCCGATGTTCTCGCCGCAGCGTGCCAGCAGTTCTTCTTCGCGCGAGCCGGCGGTGCGTGGGTCGGTCACGCGCCCGAGCTCGATGACGCCGATCACCCGGTCGTCGGCGGTGATCGGCGCCAGCAGCAGCTCCTGGCAGCTGCTCTGGCCCAGCCCGGAGGCAATCTGCAGATGCCCGGCGTCCATGCCACGGATGCGACGCACCGTGCCACGTTGCAGCACTTCGCCGAGCTGGCCGGCTGCGGTGGGCAGCGTCTGCGGCAGATCCGGCGGCAACGCCGCACCACCGGTGAGTCGCAGACGGTCGCCCTCGATGCGATACAGCGCGCCGACCTGCGCATCCAGTGTCTGGCACAGTGCGCGCACCGCGGCGTCGGCCAGCTCCTGCGGTGCCTGATCGCCGCGCAAACTGGCTTCGACCGTGTTTTCTGCCTGCTGCAACCATAGTGCGAATTCGGCCTGGCGGCGTGCGCGGATCGCCTGCATCACCACCAACGCCATTGCCAGGAACGACACGCCGCCAATGCTGCGATTGACCGAGGAAAAGCTCGAATTCGTGCTTGGTGGCGCGAGCTGAAAACCGATCGCCAGCAAGACACACGACAGCACGCCGACGATGAGTGGCACCTGCGGGCGGTTCTGAAACACCGTCACGCCCACTGCCACGAAGTAGGTCAGCCACACTGCATAACCGAGCGGGGTCACCAGTTCCATGCCCAGCGTTCCAGCCATCAAGGCCCCCGCGATGACCCACACCCAGCGGTCGCGTGTGGTCGAGATGGTGTGCATAAGGTGCGTGGACCGAACTGGAAGGGCGGTCATGGTAGCCGATAACTTTCACGCACAAATCGCCGGGAAATTGACGCTTTTTGCTGCCGGGTTGGCTTGCACGCAGCCTTCACGTCGCTATCAATATGGTCCCGCGCTTTTCCGGAGAATCATCGCGCGATGGATGCGGAAACGGCCGTCGACAGCGCAGGGCCGCTTTCTTACGACAGCCGGCAGTGTCAGCTGTTGGTACAGAGCGTGTCCGATTACGCGATCTATATGCTCGATATCGGTGGGCATATTCGCAGCTGGAACCCCGGCGGCGAACGCATCAAGGGCTACAGCGCAAGCGAGGTCCTGGGCACGCATTTCTCGCGATTCTACTTGCCCGAGGATGCGCAACGCGACGAACCCAGCCGCAATCTGGAAATTGCCAAGCAAGCAGGGCGCTTCGCTGCCGAAGGTTGGCGCCTGCGCAAGGACGGCAGCCGGTTCTGGGCCAGCGTGGTGATCGAACCGGTGCTGGAATTCGGCGTGCTGGTCGGGTTTGCAAAAGTCACCCGCGATCTGACCAAGCGCCATGAAGCGCAGCAGTTGCTGCAACAGGCGCAGCAGGCGTTGCTGCAATCGCAGAAGGTCGAAGCCTTGGGCCGGTTGACGCTGGGCATGGCCCACGATTTCAACAACCTGCTTACGGTGATGGTGACCAGCCTGGACCTGATAGCGCTGCGCGCTGGCGAGGATGCGCGCACCCGCATGTTGATCGAAGTGGCCCAAACTGCGGTGGATCGTGGCACCTTGTTGACGCGGCAACTGCTCGCTTTCGCGCGCGGGCAACAGCTGAACCCCGAGCGCCACCCCGTCAACGACATCGTGACCCGTTCGCTGGAACTGTTACGGCGTGCTTGCCCGCCGGGTGTGAGCTTGGCGTTGCAGTTCGCCGACGCACTGCCGCATGTGCGCGTCGACCCTGGCCAGCTGGAGGCGGCGCTGCTCAACCTGGTCTTCAATAGTTGCGATGCGATGCCCGCTGGCGGCAGCATCGTGTTGCTGACTTCTGCTGCGCAACGACCCGAACCCTCAGGCCACCAAGGCGTCCTTCGCCCGTACGTCGCCCTTGCGTTACGCGACGATGGTCCGGGGATGTCCGCGCACGTTGCACAGCGCGCCAGCGAACCTTTTTTCACCACCAAAGATGTCGGCAAGGGCTCCGGCCTGGGCTTGAGCCAGGTCTATGGCTTCGCATCCCAGTCCGGTGGCTTCGTCGAGCTTGAGACCGCACCCGGACGCGGCACCACCGTCACCGTGTTTCTCCCGGCCGTCGAGGAGGCCGAGCATGACTGAATCCCTTCGCCTACTGATGGTGGAAGACCAAGAAGAACTGCGCGAACTGATCGGCGAAGCGCTGCGCGATGCCGGCATCAGCGTCGACACCGCCGATGATGGTCACAGCGCGTTGCGCATGGTGCGCGACAGCGGCCCGTACGACGTGGTGTTCAGTGATATCCGCATGCCCAACGGCATGTCGGGCATTGAGCTGAGCGAGCAGGTGGCGCAACTGCTGCCGCAGGCACGCGTGATTCTGGCCTCGGGATTTGCCAAGGCGCAGTTGCCGCCGTTGCCGGCTCAGGTCGATTTCCTGCCCAAACCCTACCGCCTGCGCCAGCTCATCGACATGCTCAAGAGCACTCCCGCCAACGCGTAGACGTTGGCTGGGCGTGCGGCATCGACGGTGCTGCTAGTGCGCCTTGTCGATGGCGCCTTCAACCCGACGTGTCACGCCGGCACGGCGACGTGACCACCAGGCACACCAGATGCAACGATCGCGCCCGGTTCGAAGGCGCGCCCGCGCGCGGCAACGCGGCGCCACACGGCTGGCGGTGCCCGACACGTCATGCGCCTGGGCAGGCCCTGTGCATTGCATCCGATCGCTCATCGCAACTTGAGCATCACGATCGAATGCGCCGGCAGCGCCACGTTCACTGCCTTGCCTTGGACACGTGCGCCTTTGAATGCCGCCGGCGCAACGGCCTGTGGCTGCGCATAGGTGTTGTACGTGGTGATCGCCGGTGCGGTCAGGATCTGTCCCTCCACCGCACGCAGCGGCAGCCCTTCCACCTGCACGCTCACAGCCGCCGCCGCAGTCGCGTCCAGGTTGGTCAGCGCGAGATACACATGGCCGTCCTTCGCCTTGACCGCCGAGCCGTGCACGGCCGGCACCTGCGTGTCGCCATGACGATACGCAGGTGTCTGCAATTGCAGCGGCAGGTGTGTGGCGTCCTGGTAGGGCTTGTAAAGCGCAAACACGTGATAGGTCGGCGTCAGCACCATCTTCTCGCCATCGGTGAGGATCATCGCCTGCAGCACATTGACCATCTGCGCGATGTTGGCCATGCGCACACGCTCGGCATGCTGGCTGAAGATGTCGAAGTTGAGCGACGCCACCAGCGCGTCACGCAGGCTGTTTTGCTGCTGCAGGAAGCCGGGATTGGTGCCTGGCAATGGCGCATACCAGGTGCCCCATTCGTCCACGACCAGGGATACTTTCCTGGCCGGGTCGTACTTGTCCATGATCGCGCTGTGCTTGGTGATCAGCTCGTCCATCACCAGCGTGCGTGACAACGTCTGGATCCACGCGGTTTCGTCGAACGTGGTCGAAGACGCGCGCGGCGGCCAGCCACCGGGAATGGTGTAGTAGTGCATGCTCAGCCCATCCATGAACTTGGTGGCCTCGCGCATCATCACCTCGGTCCAGTGATAGTCGTCGTCGCTTGGGCCGGGCGCGATCTTGAAAATCTTCTGGTTGGCCGGCGACTTGACGAAGGTCTGGTAGCGGCGAAACACATCGGCTGCGTACTCCACGCGCATATTGCCGCCGCAGCCCCACAGCTCGTTGCCCACACCGAAGTAGGGAACCTGCCAGGGCGCATCGCGGCCATTGGCGCGGCGCTCGTTGGCCAGGCTCGAGCGTGTCGGCGCGGTCATGTATTCGGTCCACTGCGCAATCTCCTCCGGCGCAGCATCGCCCACATTCCCGGCGACATAGGCCTGGGTGCCGAGCAATTCGGTGAAGTCCATGAACTCGTGCGTGCCGAAACGGTTGGACTCTTCCACACCGCCCCAGTGCGTGTTGACCCGGATCGGGCGCTTGCCCGGCGTGCCGACGCCATCGCGCCAGTGGTATTCGTCGGCGAAGCAACCTCCAGGCCAGCGGATGTTGGGCACGGCAATGGCTTTCAGCGCGGCGACCACGTCGTTGCGATAGCCGCGCGTATTGGGGATCGGCGATTCCTCGCCCACCCACACGCCACCATAGATGCCGGTGCCCAGATGCTCGGCGAATTGGCCGAACAGGTGCCGTGACACCTGCGCGCCGGGCTGGTCCACGCGCAAGGTGCCGCTGGCTTTGACCTCGGCAGCGAAGCTGGCCGGCACGCTGGCAAGCGCGGTGGCGACGAAAACGGCGTTCAACAGCTGCCTGCGCGATGCCTGCAACGCGGGGGAAATCCACTGCATCGGGTCGGTGCTCCTGTGCTGGTCGATGGTCGGGTGGGTGCTGCTGCGATGGGAAGTGCGCGGCTAGCGTAGTGCCGGTGGCCGCCCTTTGTATTGCTGCAGCGCGGCCGCTGCAGGCGAGCGCGGCAGTCGCTTCGCCACTGCAATCGCCTCGCCGGCCAGGATGTGCGCGGCGGCATGGTCGGCAGCCATCGCATGCGGCTATGCTCGCGGGCTACCTCATCGGCAGGACGATCCATGCAGCGAGTGTTCGGGCAGTTGCCAGACGGTGTCGAAATCCATGCGCTCACGCTACGCAGCCAGGCTGGTCTGCAGGCGGAGGTGCTCACCTACGGCGGCATCCTGCATACGCTGCAGTTGACCACCGCACAGGGTGTCGTGCCGCTAGTGCTGAACCTGCCGGATCTAGCCGCCTATGCTGCCGATGGCGACAGCCTCAACATTCTGGTGGGCCGCTTCGGCAACCGCATCGCCGGTGCGCGTTACACCCTGGAGGGCGTCACCCACGTGCTGGCCGCCAATGAGGGGCGTAACCAGTTGCACGGCGGGCTGCGCGGTTTCGGGCGACGGGTGTGGAGCGTGCTGGAGCAGGCGCCGGACCAGGTGCTGTTGGGCTACGACTCACCCGATGGCGAAGAGGGCTACCCCGGCAATCTGCATGTGCGCGCGCACCTGCAGCTTCACGGGCTGAGCCTGCAGCTGAACTTCCAAGCGCACTGCGATGCCGCGACTGCGTTGAACCTTACCCACCACCCGTATTTCAATCTGTCCGGCGATCCGCAGCTGCGGGCCGCAGCGCAGGTGCTGCGCGTGCCGGCCGATCGCTACCTGCCGGTGGATGCCGAGTCGATCCCCACGGGCGAGATCGCATCGGTGACCGGTACGCCATTCGATTTCCGCCAGCCTGCTGCGCTGGCCGACAACACTCAGCCGGCGCATCCCCAGATCATCCTCGGCAAGGGCTATGACCAATGTCTGGTGCTGGCCGCCGACGCGGACTGCGTTGCCGAGCTGTACTCCCCGCACAGTGGCGTGGCGCTGCGCATCAGCAGCGATGCCCCGGCGGTGCAGGTGTACGAAGGCCAGCATCTGGACGCCCACCATCCCGGACTGGGCCGTGGCGTATGCCTGGAGCCGCAGGACTATCCGGACGCTCCCAACCACCCCAACTTCCCTTCGACCATCCTGCGGCCGGGCCAGACCTACCGCCGCAGTATCAGCTATCGCTTTGCCAAGGCGGGGCCGGACCAGCCCTGGGACGCCGTGCGCGCCGCGCTGGATGCGTGAGAGATTTCAGCGCTTGGGGGTTGGCTGAGCTGCGTCGTGCGGGCGCGACCCGGCGCCGCTGATCGCAGTGCCGGTTCTGAAGTCGCAAGACCTTCAGTTGCCGCAAGCCTGGGTTGCCAATGCTCTGGTGTGGCCTGTGCCCGTAGCAGGCCGCAGAAGTTCGATCCATGCGCGCGGCCAGCGCACCGGCCAGGATGTGCAATCCAGGCGATCGCACTTCGCCGTGTTCGATTTCACATCTGAGACGCTGGGCTAGGCCAACCGCGCTCAACGCGGCCCCAGCACCAGCTCGATGACGAACTTGCTGCCGAAGAACGACAGCACCAGTAGCGCCATCGCGGTCAGCGTCCAGTGCACCGCCTTGGTGCCGCGCCAGCCATTGCGCCAGCGGCCGATCAGCAGCGCACCGAACACGATCCACGACAGGATGCTCAGCACGGTCTTTTGCAACAGCCGCTGCGCCAGGAAGTCCTGCACGAACAACAGGCCGGTCAGCAGGGTCAGGCTCAACAGCACAAAGCCCACCGTGATCGTGCGGAACAGCAGCGTTTCCAGCTCGGTCAGCGGTGGCAGTGCGCGTAGCCAGCTATGGAAATCGCGCCGCCGCAACGCGCGTTCCTGCAGCCACAGCATGATTGCCAGCAGCGCCGCGATGCCCAGCGTGGCGTAGGCCAGCAAGGCCAGCCACGCGTGCAATTCGAGTCGCCAGCCCAGATCCGAACTGGGCTCATGGCCGTAGGCGTGGTAGCTGGCCAACAGGATCGCCGACAGCGGGAACACCACCACACCCACCGCCGCCATCCGCCCGCGGCCGCCGAACACCGCCGTCAGCGCAGCCATACCCAGCCCGCACAACGACAAGGCCGCGAAGAAGTGCATGTCCGGCCCGCCGGCGGTGCGCACGGCCACCAGCACGTGGTAACCGGCGTGCAAGGCCACTGCAGCCAATGCGGGCGCCAGCCAGTGCGCAGGCGATTGGTTGCCATCGCGCAACACCGCCCGGGTGAGCAGTGCCGTGGCAAGCAGATACAGGGCGAACGCGATGAGAACGATTGTCATCGTGGAAGTTTCGCATGGTGGGGCCGGGATTGGGGATTGGGGAATCGGGAATCGGGAATCGGAGAAGCCTGGGTGATGGATCGCTTGGGTTTTGCTGGCCGGCAAGGGGGGCGGTACCTCGCATGAAGCGGGGGTGCGCCGGGTATGCAGTAGAGCGTCTATTACCGGCCTTGCTGCCGTTCTGCTCGTCGCAGTCCCGGTCCCGGCGGATTGCCCGCCGCGCGGTGCGGTCGAAGAGTTCCTTAAAAGGTCACGTTTCCGGGGCTGGGGCCGGCCGCCAGCCGGTGCCGCTATAATCGGCACCCGTTTCCCCTCCGCGGTCCTTTGCGCATGTTCGAGTCCCTTACCCAACGTCTCTCCGGCACCATGGAGCGCCTGCGCGGCCGCGGCCGCCTGACCGAGGAGAACATCCGCGAAGCCACCCGCGAAGTGCGCATCGCGCTGCTCGAGGCCGACGTGGCGCTGCCGGTGGTGCAGGCGCTGATCGAGCGCATCAAGGTGCGCGCAGTCGGTCAGGAAGTGCTCAAGTCGCTGACCCCGGGCCAGGCGCTGATCAAGGTGGTGCGCGACGAGCTCACCGCCGTCATGGGCGCGGCCGCCACCGACCTCAATCTCAACGTGCCGGCGCCGGCGATCGTGCTGATGGCCGGTCTGCAGGGCGCAGGCAAGACCACCACGGTCGGCAAGCTCGCCAAGCACCTGAAGGAAAAGCGCAAGAAGAAGGTCATGGTGGTCTCGGCCGACGTCTACCGCCCGGCCGCGATCGAGCAGCTCAAGACCCTGGCCGAACAGGTGGGCGTGCTGTTCTTCGCCTCCGACGCCTCGCAGAAGCCGGTGGACATCGTGCGCGCGGCCATCTCCGATGCGAAGAAGTCGTTCGTCGACGTGTTGCTGGTCGATACCGCCGGCCGCCTGGCGATCGATCAGGCGATGATGGACGAGATCAAGGCGCTGCACGCCGCGGTCAACCCCACCGAAACCCTGTTCGTGGTCGATGCGATGACCGGCCAGGACGCGGCCAACACCGCCAAGGCGTTCGG
>JAAIGE0100563834.1_pt1 | contig 39656 bp, 38 predicted proteins | sample 6487951 | NCBI WGS metagenome assembly JAAIGE01 (sample SAMN13974128, study PRJNA590717) | phyllosphere metagenome | biome: tomato field; feature: multiple bacterial spot infested tomato fields; material: tomato leaves; isolation source: leaves from tomato fields | host: Solanum lycopersicum ...
AGGTCTGACCTTGAGCAAGGACTTGCCGGGCCGCTTTTTTACGACACTCACCCCGTAATCATTTTTCAGGACATTGATAACCGACTCAAAAAACTCAGCCTTCTGGTTCGCCAGCTCAAGCTGTTCTTCAAGCTCTTTGATCCTTTGCTCGGGGGTGAGTGGGGTATTTGTCTGAGCCACAAGCAATTTCCTCTTCACCAAATTCGGAAGTCCGGGGCTCCAGTCAAGCCGGCCGTATTTACGCAGCCAGACAAGGACAGTGGAGCGCCCCTGAATACCGTATCGTTGCTGAGCCTGTTTGTAGGTCATTTCGCCTTTTTCGACTTGCTCAACAACGGCTATTTTAAAGGATAGAGGATAATCACGTTGGGTACGTTTGAACTCAGTCATCATCACGTTCTCCAGATTTAAGTCAGGAACGTGTCAACGCTATTCAGGACGGATCATCACCCATAAAAAAGCCCGGTTTTCTCACCGGGCTTTTCTTTAGTGCTACCGCTCGCCTTTACTGCGGTTTCGGTTCCTGTTTAGACAGGTCTTCCGCAATCTGGACGGTTTCATTCAGGTAAGCGTCCGGATCCTGATAATCCTTCGGCAAATCATCCAGCGTTTTCAACGGCGGTTTACCCTGACGCTTCAGTCGATCGTTGATGCGCTGCAGACGCGTAGCTTCGTCTTCGTTGTTTTCTTTCTGGCGTTGAGCCAGATTCAACGACACGTGGTTGCGCTTCTCTTTCAGCTCCTGGTACCGGGCCACATCCTGCTGGATGTACTGGAACTCCGGATCCTTGGCGATACGCGCGTTATGCTGATCGAGCAGCCCCGGCAACAGCGGTTTCATGTCGCCCATCACCGTATAGCTGGCCGGCTTGATGCTGTCCCACGGCAAGGCGTTGTCTTCAAACTTCTCGCCGGTATCCACCATTTCGTTGCCGGTCGGCATCACGATATCAGGCGTGACCCCTTTACGCTGGGTGCTGCCGCCATTGATACGATAGAACTTCTGGATGGTGTATTGCACCGAACCCAGCGCTGGCCATTCCGGGCGCAGCATCTGATCGTAAATGCGGTTGAGCGAACGGTATTGTTGCACCGTACCCTTACCGAAGGTCGGCTCGCCGACAATCAGCGCGCGGCCGTAGTCCTGCATCGCCGCCGCGAAAATTTCCGACGCCGAGGCGCTAAAGCGATCGACCAGCACCACCAACGGACCTTTGTAATAGATAGTGTCGTCGGTATCGCTGTCTTCACGCACTTTGCCGTTGTTGTCGCGCACCTGCACTACCGGCCCGGTGGGAATGAACAGCCCTGACAGACTGACCGCTTCCGTCAGCGCGCCGCCGCCGTTGCCGCGCAGGTCAATGATGATGCTGCTGACATGCTCTTTCTCAAGCTTCTGCAGCTGCACTTTCACATCATCCGTCAACCCGACGTAGAAACCGGGGATATCCAGTACGCCGACCTTGTCTTTACCCGCATCCTTGATCGACATTTTCACCGCGCGATCTTCCAGCCGGATACGTTCACGGGTCAGGGTAATGGTTTGCGTTTTGGTGCCTTTGCCGGCCGGCAGCACTTCCAGACGCACCTTGCTGCCTTTCGGCCCTTTGATCAACGCCACCACGTCATCCAGACGCCAGCCGATCACATCCACCATCGGCTTGCCGGCCTGACCGACGCCCACGATGCGATCGCCAACGCTGATGCGTTTGCTTTTCGCCGCCGGGCCGCCCGGCACCATGGAGTTGATCACGGTGTAATCTTCATCCATCTGCAGCACCGCGCCGATGCCTTCCAGCGACAGGCTCATCTCGGTATTGAACTGCTCGGTATTGCGCGGCGACAGATAACTGGTGTGCGGATCGATTTCCCGCGCGAAGGCGTTCATGATCAGCTGAAACACGTCTTCGCTGTTGGTCTGCACCAGACGGCGAATCGCAAACTGATAACGTTTGGTCAGCGTTTCCTTGATTTCCGCATCGGCCTTGCCGGTCAACTTCAGGCTCAGCCAGTCATATTTGACCTTGGCGTCCCACAACGAGTTAAGCTCATCCACGCTTTGCGGCCAGGGCGCCTTGGCGCGATCGAGATCGATAGCATCGTTGCCGTTCAGGCTGATCGGTTTTTCCAGCAGCGTCAGCGCGTACTGGTAACGTTCGAAACGGCGCTTCTGGGCCAGATTGTACATGGCGTACGGCAGGCTGAGTTTGCCGCTTTTCAGATCGTCGCCCAACTCGCCTTTCTGACCGGAAAATTGCGCCACGTCGGAAGCCAGCAGCACGTTATGGCTGTAATCCAGCATGTTGAGGTAACGATCAAAAATCTTGCCGGAAAACTGCGCATCCAACATGAACTGGCGATAGTGGGAACGCAGGAAACGCGACGCGACGCGTTCGCTAACGGTGGAATGCTGCGCTTCCGGCTGCAATTGGGGGATTTGATCCGCGCGGGTGATATTCTCACTGGCAAAACTGCATCCAGACAGCAAAAGCCAGATTAAAGCCGCTGCTTTGACAAATTTGTTCATGCCCAGGTTGGCCTCCGTATCAGAACTGCAAATGTTCTGCGCGTACGATCATCGCCAGTCCGGAAGCCAGCTGTACCCTGACTCCATCTTTGGCGATCTCAAGCACAGTGGCATCCATGGCGTTTTTGCCAGCCCTGACTTTGATTTCCTGGCCGATTTGCAGGCTGGAAATATCCGTCACCGCCTGCCGTTCCGGTTGCACCGCTCGGGCCGCTTTAGGCTGACGGGGTTGGGATTTTTCGGATGACGGAGAAGCAGTCTGTGCGGAACGGGAAGAGGAAGAACGCGGCTTGCGCGGCGCGGCGCCGGCGGCATCACGCTCACGACGCGGGGCATTTCTGCCGCCAGCCGGACGCGGACGGGACGGTTCGGCTTCGCCGGACTCGCGTTTCTTCGCCTGCTGCTCCGCCCGCTGGGCCTGAACGCGGGCTTTGGCCTCTTCCAGCTGCTTGCGCGCATGTTCTACATGCTGCTGCTCAAGCTCGCCGCACGAATTGCCATCAAGATCGACGCGCTGGGCGCCCAGTTTGACGCCATACAGATAGCGCCAGCTTGACGTGTAAAGACGGAGTGCGGAACGCAGCTGCGTCTTGCTGACGTGTTCAGATTCGGACACGCGTTCGACCAGATCCTGAAAAATACCAATCTTTAACGGACGCGCTTCGCCTTCAAGTGTGAAACAAAGCGGAAAACGCTCTGCCAGATAGGCGATCACTTCTTTACTACTGTTCAACTTAGGTTGATTTTCCATGAAATTTCCTGATTACAACGGGTTTGCCAACCAGCGCAGGCATGAACAGGCGTCATTATAATGACGCCATCGGCAATTGCTACGTTATCCTTGTCGCAACGTAAGAGAATTGATGAAAGCCAGCACGTCGCTCTGTGACAACTGGCGGCATAGCGCGGCCGTCACAGCATTCAGCCCGTCTTCGTCCACGGCATCAAAACGGTGATGAATGGTGCTGTCGATATCCAGTACGCCAATCAACTGCCCGTCGACCGTCAGCGGTAACACAATTTCGGCATTGCTGGCGGCATCGCAGGCGATATGACCGGGAAATTCATGCACATCGCCGACCCGCTGCACGCGGTTTTCCGCAACCGCCCGACCACAGACCCCTTTTCCCGCCGGAATACGCACGCAGGCCGGGCGCCCCTGAAACGGCCCCAGAAACAACGTATCGCCGTCCAGCAGGTAAAAGCCGGCCCAATTCACACCATCCAGTCGTTCAAACAGTAACGCGCTGCTGTTTGATAATATCGTGATGAAGCGATCTTCACCGGCAATCAGCGCCGTCAGATCACGCACCAGCTCATCGTAGAATTGTTCTTTTTTCATAGCTTGCAATAGGCAGAAATTGTCTTTACGGACCGCCTGACGGCTGACGCCCGCAGCACATTAATAAAGTTTCGGATCAGGATGCTACAGGATTTCTCTTGTTAGCCCAACCTTCACCGCACGGCGCCGTCACAGGACAGCGGGTTATACCTTTCCGCCTGGCATCCTGTCGTTGCCGTACGGGCTACCGCCTGGTGACGCCATCAATGTCAACTGACAAGGGTAGCAGTGATTTTGTGTCGTCCATCATTCAGTTACACTATGATAATACCTGTCCTGTTAACCTGCCCGCAGGAAATATGAAAATTTATAACGCCGCCCCGTCCGCCGGGCCGGCTGATTCCCCGCCTGCCGCGCCGCGGCGGCTTCAACGTTGCCCGCAATGCGATCTGCTGTTCACGCTGCCCCGGCTCAAACGCCATCAGCACGGCCACTGCCCGCGCTGCGCGGCGCATATCGCCAGCGGCCGCGACTGGCCGATTGTCCGCCTGGTGGCGATGGCGCTCGCCATGCTGGTGCTAATGCCCTTCGCCTATACCGAACCGTTGATCAATATCCGGCTGCTGGGGGTGTCGATTAACGCCAGCCTGCTGGAAGGCATCTGGCAAATGACCCGTCAGGGCCACCCGGTCACCGCCAGCATGGTGGCGTTTTGTATCATCGGCGCGCCGGTGACGCTGGTATTCGCCCTGCTGTATCTGTTTTTCGCCCCGCGGGTCGGCATGAACCTGCGCCCGGTGCTGTTGCTGTTTGAGCGCCTGAAAGAGTGGGTCATGCTGGATGTGTATCTGGTCGGTCTGGCGGTCGCCTCGATTAAGGTGCGCGAGTTTTCCGAGGTGCTGCCCGGCAACGGCCTGCTGGCGTTTCTGGCGCTAATGGCGCTCAGTCTGCTGACCCTGATTCATCTTAATCCCGAACAACTCTGGCAACGCTTCTATCCGCAGCGCGCCGCTCCGGCCTCGCCGCAGGCGCTGGTCTGCCTGTCCTGCCGCTTCACCGGCGCGCCGGACCACCGGGGCCGCTGCCGCCGCTGTCATATTCCGCTGACGCTGCGCCGCCCCTATAGCCTGCAGAAATCCTGGGCCGCGCTGATTACCTCCGTGATCCTGCTGTTTCCCGCCAATCTGCTGCCGATATCGGTGATTTACGTCAACGGCGTTCGCCGGGAAGACACGATTTTTTCAGGAATTATGTCGCTGGCCGCCGGGAATGTCCCCGTGGCGCTGGTGGTTTTTATCGCCAGTATTCTGGTGCCGTTCAGCAAGGTGCTCATTACCTCAACTTTGCTGCTGAGTATTCATTTTCGGGTCAAACACAGCCTAATGACGCGCATGCGGCTGCTGCGCCTGATGACCTGGATCGGGCGCTGGTCGATGCTCGATCTGTTCGTGATCGCCCTGACCATGTCGCTGGTTAACCGCGACCAATTGCTTGCTTTTACCATGGGACCGGCGGCGTTCTATTTTGGCGCCGCCGTTATTCTGACAATATTGTCTGTCGAGTGGCTGGATAGCCGACTGATGTGGGATAACGATTAATAATCGTAGGATAACAATGCAGAACCAAACGCCGATGACACCAACTGAAGCCAACGTCAAAACCCGGCGCCGCCTGTCGCCATTCTGGCTGCTTCCTTTTATCGCCCTGCTGATCGCCGGCTGGCTGCTGTACACCAACCAGCAGGAACGCGGCGCGACGGTGACCATCGATTTCGTGTCGGCGGACGGCATCGTCCCCGGCCGCACGCCGGTACGCTATCAGGGCGTCGAGATCGGCACCGTGCGCAACATTAAGCTCAGCGACGATTTGCGCACCATCCAGGTCATCGCCAGCATTCGCAACGACATGAAAGACGCGTTGCGCAGCGGCACCCAGTTCTGGCTGGTTACCCCCAAAGCATCGCTGGCCGGCGTGTCCGGTCTGGATGCGCTGGTCGGCGGCAACTACATCGGCATGCTGCCCGGCGGCGGCGAGCCCGTCAGTCACTTCACCGCCCAGGACACTCAGCCCAAATACCGCGTTAACAGCGGCGAATTGCTGATACATCTGCGCGCCGACGATCTGGGTTCGCTGAACGCCGGCTCGCTGGTCTATTTTCGTAAAATGCCGGTAGGGAAAGTCTACGATTACAGCATCAACCCCGATCACAACGGCGTGATGATCGATGTGTTGATCGACCGCCGTTTTACCGGGCTGGTGAAAAAGGACAGCCGTTTCTGGAACGTGTCCGGTTTGAAAGCCGACGTCAGTCTCAGCGGCGCGACCGTCGAAATGCAGAATCTGTCCGCGCTGGTCAACGGCGCCATCGCGTTCGACTCCCCCGAGCAAGGGGAAGCGGCGGCCGCAGACCAGAATTACACCCTGTACCCGGATCTGGCGCGCAGCCAGCGCGGCGTGCTGATCACGCTGGATCTGCCCTCCGGCGATAAACTGCGGGCCGGACATACGCCGCTGTTGTATCAGGGGCTGGAAGTAGGCACGCTGCAACGCATCGCACTGGAAGCGGATCAGCGCGTCACCGGGGAGCTGATTGTCGACCCGTCCGTGGTGCCGCTAATGCGGGAAAACACCCGTATCGAACTGGCCGCGCCGCGTCTGTCGCTGAACGACCTCAATCTGCCCAGCCTGCTGGGCGGCACGACCCTGACGTTGATCCCCGGCGATGGCGAGCCGAAGCAGCGCTTCATCGTGCCCGACGCCACCCAACAGCAGCTACAGCAGCCCGGCGCGCTCACCGTTGAATTGACCGCCAGCCAGAGTTACGGCATCGACAGCGGTCAGCCAGTTGTCCTGCACGGCGTACAAATCGGCCGGATTGTTCAGCGCGCCTTAACCGATAACGGCGTCAGCTTTACCGCCGTTATCGACCGTCAGTACCGTCATTTGTTGCATAAAGACAGCCAGTTCATCGCCAGTAGCCGGGTCAACGTCAAAATGGGGCTGGATGGCGTTCAGGTGCTGGGCGCCAGCGCCCAGGAATGGTTGAGCGGCGGCGTGACGGTGCTGCCGGGACGCACCGGCGACGCCCAGCCGCGTTATCCGCTCTACAGCGATCGGGAAAAAGCCGGCGCCGGGATTCAGGGCGCTACCCCGCCCACCACGTTGACGCTACTGACCGACAGCCTGCCGGATATTCAGGAAGGTTCGGTCGTGCTGTACCGCAAGTTTCAGGTGGGTGAAATCACCCGCATTCGCCCGAAAGCCGACACCTTCGAAATCGATGTTTATGTCCGGCCGGAATACCGCAACCTATTGACCGACAACAGTGTCTTCTGGGCGGAAGGCGGCGCGCGCGTGCAACTTAGCGGCGCCGGACTGACCGTGCAGGCGTCTCCGCTCAGCCGGGCGCTGAAAGGCGCCATTAGCTTCGACAACGTGGACGGCGCCGCCGACGTACAGGGCGGCAAACGCCCGTTATACAGTAACGAAACCGCCGCCCGGGCGATTGGCAGCCGCATTACGTTACGGACCTACGACGCCAGCAAACTCTCCGCCGGGATGCCGATTCGTTATCTCGGCATCGATATCGGCCAGTTGGAGTCGCTGAAACTGGCGGAGCAGCGGGATGAAGTATTGGTGCAGGCGGTGCTCTATCCGGAATATGTCCGCAACTTCGCCCGCGCCGGCACCCGCTTCTCGGTGGTAACGCCGGAGATTTCCGCCGCCGGCGTCAACCACCTGGAAACCCTGATCCAGCCCTATATCAACGTCGAGCCGGGCAGCGGCGCGTTTACCCGCAGCTTTGAACTACAAAAAGCCACCATTTCCGACTCCCGCTATCAGGACGGGCTGAACATCAGTGTTGATACCGCCGAAGCCGGGTCGCTGCAAATCGGTACTCCGGTGTTGTTCCGCGGGATTGAGGTCGGCACGGTGACCGGCCTGTCGCTGGGTTCGCTGTCCGACCGGGTATCGGTGGCGCTGCGCATCAGCAAACGCCATGCACATCTGGTGCGCGACAATTCGGTGTTCTGGCTGGCCTCCGGCTACAACCTGCAGTTTGGCCTGACCGGCGGCGTGATCAAAAGCGGCACCTTCCAGCAATTTATTCGCGGCGGCATCGCCTTCGCCACCCCGCCGGCCACCCCGCTGGCGCCTGCGGCACAGGCGGGCAAACACTTCCTGCTGCACGGCGAAGAGCCCGGCGGCTGGCGCGACTGGGGAACCGCGCTGCCGGAACGATAGGCGTCATGTCTGCGACTCACCGGCTTATAGCGGTGAGTCGTCATCCCTTCCAGCGGAAGAGATATGGTAAGATTCGCGTCCTGATTGTAGCTGTAACGGAACCGTTTCTGTGGCCAAACCTATTCCCGCGTCTCTCACTCCCGACTTTCTGACCGCCATGCAGGCGATCATGCCTGCGCACCTGAGCATGGACACGTTCATCGACGCCTGCCAGCGACCGCTGCGACGCAGCCTCCGCGTTAACACCCTGAAAATCAGCGTGCCCGATTTTCTCGCGCTGGTCGCGCCCTACGGCTGGGAGTTGGAGGCGGTGCCCTGGTGCGATGAAGGATTCTGGCTGCTGAACGCCGATGAGGAAGCCATGCGGCTGGGCAACGCGCTGGAGCACCTGGCCGGCTTGTTCTACATTCAGGAAGCCAGTTCGATGTTGCCGGTCAGCGCGCTGTTCATGGGGGATGACGCCCCGGAGCGGGTGCTGGACATGGCGGCCGCCCCCGGCTCCAAAACCACCCAGATCGCCGCCCGGCTCAACAATCAGGGATTGATTGTCGCCAACGAATATTCCGCCAGCCGGGTCAAGGTATTGCACGCCAACCTGCACCGCTGCGGCGTCAGCAATACCGCCCTGACGCATTTTGACGGCCGGGTATTCGGCAACGCCTTACCGGAGACGTTTGACGCCATCCTGCTGGACGCGCCCTGCTCCGGGGAAGGCGTAGTCAGAAAAGATCCCGCCGCCATGAGTCACTGGTCGCTGGAGAGCATTGCCGATATCGCCGCGACCCAGCGCGAACTGATCCTAAGCGCCTTCCATGCCCTGAAGCCGGGCGGCGTGCTGATTTATTCCACCTGTACCCTGAACCATCAAGAAAACCAGCATGTTTGCCGCTGGCTGATGCAGCAGTTCCCCGACGCCTGCGAGATCGAATCGCTGGAGGCGTTGTTCCCGCAAGCGCACCGTGCTATCACCGAAGACGGCTTTTTGCACGTCTTCCCGCAGATTTACGACAGCGAAGGCTTTTTTGTGGCGCGCTTGCGTAAAACCGCCAGCGTAACGCCGCTGGCGGCGCCGGATTACAAACTCGGCAAGCTGCCGTTTACCCCCATCAACCCCAAGGATGCGCAGTTGATTCGCCAAAGCGCGCAGCGGTTGGGCCTGCGGTGGTCAGAACAGCAATTACAGCTGTGGCAACGGGACGATGAGATCTGGTTATTTCCGGCGGCATTGCAGCCGATGTTGGGCAAAATGCGTTTCTCCCGCATGGGCGTCAAGCTGGCGGAGCGCTTTGCCAAAGGGTATCGCTGGCAGCATGAAGCCGTTGTGGCGCTGGGCAACCCCGACAGCCCAAACACTTACGCGCTCAGCGCGGAGCAGGTCGTCGACTGGTTCCGCGGCAAAGACATTTATCCGCCCTCGCCCGTCAGCCACGACGAGGTGTTGTTGACCTGGCAGCAGACCACGCTGGGATTGACCAAACGTGTCGGCCAACGCCTGAAAAACAACCTGCCTCGTGATCTGGTTCGCGATGGCGCCAACCTTGTCTCCGCCATCGGATAATCTTTGACCGGGCCGCCGTACGCGGCGTCCCCAGTGCGTTTTTTTCATCTACACTCACAAGCAGGGCGTGGCAACCTGTTGAGGAATCTATGTTCGCACTAGTGATCTTTGTCTGTTACCTGGGAGGTAACTGCGAGAGTCTGGTCGCGGGAACCTATATCAATGAACCACAATGTCTGGGTGCCATGGAGGAACAGCAAATCCGTAACGGCGGCTGTTTTCCGGTTGATGATTTTCGCAGCGGGTACTGGAAACCGGCTCACGAGTATCGTGACCGCTGACGCTGATGGCACCGCAAAAAAAGCAACGCCGCAGCTGTGACGGCGTTGCCCAAACAGGTGTGATGGTTATTGCCTGTTATTATTGGAATTTCATAACGGTCAGAATTTCACCCACTCATCTTCGGCGGGATGATGTTTCGCCGATTCAGTCGCCTTGCGGTGAGTATCTTTCTTCTGCGCCGGTTTTCGGCCGTTCTGGCCCGGTTTATTCAGCAGTAATGTCTGATGACTTGCTGGTGAACTGACATGGTGAGGATGCCCATCGTCGCCCAAATGAAACGCCGATACCGCCTGCGCCAGCATCCGCGACTGTTCCTCAAGCGAATTGGCCGCCGATGACGACTCCTCCACCAGCGCCGCGTTTTGCTGGGTCGTGGTGTCAAGTTCCGATACCGCCTGCGCGATCTGGGATATTCCCCGGCTTTGCTCATCCGAAGCCGACGCGATTTCCCCCATGATGTCAAATACATGAGCTACCGAGCTGACAATATCCTGCATGGTTTTTCCCGCTTCCCCCACCAGCGCTGAACCGGTATTGACCCGCGATACCGATTCATGAATCAACCCCTCGATTTCCTTTGCAGCCTGGGCGCTGCGCTGCGCCAGATTGCGCACCTCGCTGGCGACTACCGCGAATCCTCGTCCTTGCTCGCCGGCTCTCGCCGCCTCAACCGCCGCATTCAGCGCCAGAATATTAGTCTGAAAGGCGATGCTGTTGATCACCGTCGTAATATCAGAAATACGTTTGGAGCTGCTGGAAATGTCGTCCATGGTCTTCACCACGTTATTGACGATTTCACCGCCCTTGACCGCGTTCCGCGACGCTTCAGACGCCAGTTGCGACGCATGGTGGGCGTTTTCAGAGTTCTGTTTCACCGTCGAGGTCAACTGCTCCATGCTGGCGGCTGTTTCCACCACCGCCGCCGATTGCTGTTCGGTGCGGGACGAGAGATCGGTATTGCCCGCCGCGATTTCCGCCGATGCGGATTCGACATGACCCACCCCTTCGCGGATATCCCGGATCATGGTGCGCAGCTTGTCATTCATGTTGCCCATCGCAGTGAGCAACTGCCCCAGCTCGTCGCGACGCGTTGTGCTGACGACGGACGACAGGTCGCCGCTGGCAATCCGTTCCGCGACCGACAGGCTCAGTTTAAGCGGGGTAATCAGCTGTACCGAGATACGCCACGCCATGACGATACCCAGCAGGATCACCAGCAGGCCGGTCACCACCATATTGAATTCCGACGACTGAGTAGTTTGGTTGGAATTCGCCAGTTGTTGATTGAACAAGCCGCCGACATCCGCATTCAGTTTTTCCGCCGCTTCACTCATCGCCTGACTGGCGCGGGTTTCATCCTGAAAAGCGGCCAGATAAGCCGGCGCAGAACGGCGGTAGCCCGCGAAATACTCCCAGGCGGTGTTCAGCCATGCCTGTTGTTCCGCAGACAACCGCCCGGCTTTTTCCCTGATGGCGGTTTCGGCGACATCAATGCTTTTCATGGTCGCGCCCAGCGTATTATCCGAGGGCGTCAGCAGCAGGTCATGCGCCAGGTCGCGAATGTCCGCCATGTACTCGCCCAATTGGTACAACAGCACCTGAATGTCTGACGGCACGCTCGCAACCTGCTGCCATTTATTATGGAATGCTTCCAGCACACTGCCGCTTTCATCCTGACCGATAGCCAAGCCGGCCGTATCCCGCTTTTTGCTGGCGGCGATGAACGCGTCCCGCACGACCCGATACGCTTTCAGGTCCTGCTCAATTCGGTTTACATCGTCAATCGTATCCTTATCCCAACTCAGCGCCCTCGCCTGCCGGAGAATATCGTCCATTTTATTAATCAGCTCGCCATTTTTATCGATAAAGCTGTAATCATGCGTGAATTGAAATTGTGTGCGCAGAATGCGGGCCTGCGCCAATGTGGCGTTAAGTTGATTAGTCGCCAGCGCCTTATCGTTATTATCCGCCACACTGCGAAATCCAATAACGCCGGCGATCAACACCACCAGCGACAATAACAAAACCGAACCAAAGCCTAATGACAGTTTGGTTCCCAGCTTAAGGTTTTCGTATTTTCCACCCAAAATAGTCATAGAATCACCATTTATGGCTCTCATGATGTGATTGTCATTCCATGTATATCAATGACATGCCATGAAAAATTAAATATCGTCATTTAATAATTACGAAGATAATCAACGTCCATTTTTTACTGCCATCCTGCCGTCAAAAATCGATTGATACGTATATACCCGTCATACTTCACGTTGCAGGTGCGTTGGCTTTATTACTCGGCCCATCCCTGGGCCTCGCCCCTTGCGGGGCCGCGGTAAACCGCGTTCAACGCTGCTCCCGGCAGCGTTGTCGCTCACCCCAGTCACTTACTTGAGTAAGCTCGTGGGGATTCGCTGCGTCGCCGCGTTACAAGGCTCATTCTGAGCCTTGCCCTAAAGGGCCAACGCGTGGCGTTGTTCAACACGCCAGCGTGTTGCCCTGCAACTCGAATTATTTTGGGTATAAAGCCAAATTCAGTAAAAAATAATGGACACCGGAATGTGTCATACCGTCTCGCATGATTAAAATAGCCAATAAATCATGCTATTGTGAATTAACCGGGCGCCGTTAAGAATGGTGAAAGAAAAACGATTTACGTTGATTATCAGAATTTCCGTTAACCGTTTAATCCCTCATAATCTATATATCATCCTTCCCATAATAGAAAGATATATAATACAAGGGTATAAGAACCCCCACCGATCTATCATGACTGGATATTTCAGTGAAAATAAATAGCTCGTTAACAACAGCGGGAAAACAGCATATACCTCGGGATGATACTCAGGCGTGGCCTTCTCTTTATGACAAATCCGTCCTTTAGACGAACTAAACCTTTATGACGCGCTCAATCTGTGATGGCGCAATGGGGCGCGCAACTCTTGACGCGGTCGACCTTTCGCAACGGCGACGGTTTCTCTGCAGATGGAAATACCCGGCGCAGCCTGCGCGCGCCGGGTATTCGGATCTCAGAAGCTGGGGGTTAGCGTCAGCACCACCACACCGCGCGGGGTAACTTCATCCACCCCGCACTGGAATTGTGAGCCGCCGCCTTCAACCTGCATTTTACGCCCCGGCAACAGCGCCACATCGTAGATATCGCTCTTGCCGTCGATATCCAGCAACCAGCGACCATTGCTGATACTGGTAATTCCAGTATCCACCAGCCAGGAAGATGAACTCCCCTCCACCAGCAAAGGCGCATGCAACCCTGCCGGAATAAACTGCGGATCCGCCTTCCACTCCCCCGCGTCCTGCAGTTTTCCGGTTTTCAGCAGATTGCGCGGGATCAGGCAGATACCGCTGTCATCCTGACGGCTGACGGGCGCGTCATCCTGCTGCGGCGAGCCTTTACCGGTTGCCAGCCACGCCAGCGACACGCCGGTATCCAGCGCGCAGGTGACCACCACATCCCCGGGAAAGAAATCACGGCGAATCCAGGTACTGATCGTACCGGGCGCGATGCCCAGCAAGTCGCCCAACTCTTTTTGCGTACTGAAGCCATAGGCATCAAGCATTCGACGCAGTACCGCCTTGCCGCCCGATGACAGGATCTGCTCATAAAGCGCTTTGCCTTTCAGCGGCGATTTATGCGTAAAAACATTCGCATTTGCGAACTCTCCGGTGACCAGCCATCCGGCATCGGCTCCGGTATCAAGCGCACACTTCAAAATAATATTACCCGGCACATTCCCTCGCTGAACCCAGTTACTGATTGTATTGGTAGGTATCTCAGTGACCTCGCTCAGTTCCTTCTGAGTCTTTACTCCGTAACTTGACATGATGCGTTCAAGCACGAAGGCCGCAGACACGGCATTACTATTTGTATTCAAAAACACCTCACGAGTATTTACATATACACGTTACGTGTTTTATAGTGTCTACACAGCACATGTAACACCATAGAACACCCTGGCCTGGGGGAGATATTGCTTTATGTCGGACGAGATTTCAATTCTAACGCACATTTCTGAGGAAAATCCTACCACAGCGAGTCCATCCGCGGTGACAGAAACCGGCTTTTCGGACGCCAGCCGACAGCCCCATGCTATCCCTGTTCGGGCGCTGTTTTCTTTCACCGGCTTGCGTAACGCAGCCTACGCCGCAGCGCCGATATCCGTGGCGTGGCGCGCAACGCGCCATACAAGGAAGCAGCGGTTCCGGTTTACCCGCACCGCGCTTCAGCATGATTTTGCAAATGCAAAAACAGCATTCATCACCGCCACGACGGCAGCCCTATTTTCCAGCCTCATTGCTGCCTGTGCGCTATCAGTACGTTATGGCGGTTCAACCGTTGTGAATGGCGGCAATGATTTTAACATCGAATTCGGAAATTCGAATTTCGATTATATTCTGCGCCTGCTGCCGAAAACAGGCGGCAGCGATGGCAACCGAGCGTAATCATGAAGCCCCATTATGCCTTTACCGCCGACCATCTGCAGACCCTGCCGCCCAATTTGCGGGCGCTGATCGGAAAACACTTCGCGGATTCGCGCTGGGCGCAGACGTGCGTTTTTTACCGGCGTCTCTCCGAACGCTATCGCCGTACGCTGTGTTTTCATGCCGCACTGCATCACCGCTGGTGCGTCTATCAACTGGAAGAGATGGATGAAATGGCGCGAGAAAGAATTGTCAGCGCGCTGAATGAACTGCGTAGCGCATTCGGCTTGCCGGAAAAACAGGAGCACGATCAGTTGCTGCACGCGGTTCGGGTCCTCACCCTCAGCGAGCGCCGCACGCTGTTTTTCCATGCCGGACTCACGACCCGGGAATTCGATCAACCCTTGCGACGCATTGACGAGTCGGATTGCCAGTGGTCGACAGCGCTTAGCCGCGCCCTCGGCGAGCTGCACAGTATGTTTACCGGAGCACCCGACATTCTGACCAGCATCAGACCCGAACACTATTTCAGACCCGAACACCATTCTCGTTGACGACAGTTTCGCTGACGACAGATCTCGCCAGAAAAAACGACCCTCGTTAACTCAACCGCCAGCACATAGGCCGCCGCTCAGGCAGGTCCGCATTGTTGCTGCTTAACATCAGGAAATTGTATGAAAAACACACCAACCAATCACAAGACTCAGTCTGTCGCAAGGCGGCAAATCCCGAATGACGTCTGGCGTACAGACCTTGCTCATCGCTATAGCGAACATCTGGACCAGTTGGCGCAACACGCCCGGCAGGAGCAGTTATCCGCTCAGGAACTGGTGGCCTTGCTGCAACAGGAAGCCGAAAACATCCGTCACCAGATTTGGGAGGCGCACTAATGGCAGACAGTATGGACATTTCCCAGGAGCAGCAGGCCATGCTGCTGGATGCGCAAATCGCCCATGCCCGCAAAGCCCCAGCCGCTCACACCGCCCACGTTTGTGAGGACTGCGATGCGCCGATTCCCGAGGCCCGTCGTCAGGCGATCCCCGGCGTGACGTGCTGCGTAGCGTGTCAGGAAATTCGCGAACAGAAGCAACGTCACTACCGCTCACCGTCCTAAACGTGCGGTCACTGACAGACAAGCCAGGGTCGATCTGCGGCTATTTATTCCCGCCGACAACCCGGCAAACACTCATCGAGCAGGTAAACGCTGGCTGGTTATGACGTCTGACGAAGCTAAAAAAAACGCCGACAACCGGGGCAACCGCTGGGCATACCCGTGGAATGCGCCCCGTTCCGCCATTCTGCCCGAATCCAGCGCATTGTCCGCGGATACCCTGCAGCAGGGACAGGCGGTACTGTATCGGCTGGCGTTGCTGCCGCGTTTTCTGGCCGGCCATTTCCGCCGCCGTTTCGATTATTTGAAGCAGCATCAGGGACTGGGCGCCGCGTTCAACTACCTGTTATCGGTGGTTCAGCGTCGGCTCTGGCCCCGAATCGACGCCGTCAACGCCCGCTATCGGATGAATACCGTCTGCTCTTCACGCTTCATCAGCGAAGCGGAGCAGTATCATCAGTTGCCGGATATGCCGGACAAGGTTCTGCGGGCGTTTGCCAGCCGCATCGCCGCCCACATGAACGATGCCTACCATGCTCACTGCGAACGCTACCTGCAGGAATGCCCCGGCGATAGTCAGGCGAATTTATTCAGCGATGAAACGCAAGCGCGCATCTATGGTCAGTTAGCGACGCTGGCGCAAGCCCTAAACGTGGCGCCCGCCCACTGGCAGCGTCATCAAAACGGGACGCTCACGCTGGAACAGACATGCGCCGGCATTATGCGGCTGGTCACCCCCCGTTGGTGGGAGCGTCAGTTGAAAATTCAGCGAACCCGCTGGCGTGAAGCATTATGGATTGCCAGCGGCGAGGTGAGCCGGGCCGCATCCCCCTTTCTCAGCCGTCAGGCGCTGCAGGATATCCGCTACCGCCGTCTGGCGACGCTGGATTTTCTGAAAAGTCGCGAGCTGGAAAATACCCGCAACGGCGAGCGGGTCGATTTGATCGATAAAGTCATGGGCAGTATCGCCAATCCGGATATTCGCCGTATGGAACTGATGACCATGCTGGCGGGTATTGAGCGTTACGCTACCGCACACCATCACATCGGCATGCTGGTGACGCTCACCGCTCCCGGCCACTACCATCCCACCCGTACTCGCGGTCACGACCGGGTATTGGTCAACACAGGGTGGATGCCGGACTGTCCTTCGCCCAAAATGACCCAGCATTATCTGGTCCGGCTATGGGGAAAAATCCGCACTGCGCTCAAAGACCGTAAACTGCAAATCTACGGATTGCGGGTCGTTGAACCCCATCACGACGGCACGCCGCACTGGCACATGATGCTGTATTGCGAACGCGCGCAGCGTCAGGCGATCGTCGATATCCTGCGCCGTTACGCCCAGTCAAATGAAAGCGACCGCGCCGTGGCGCACCGCCGCCGGTTTGACTGCAAGCATATCAACAAGGGCGGCGCGGCGGCGTACGTCGCCAAGTACATCGCCAAAAATATCGATGGCTATGCGCTGGACGGCGAATCCGACCACGAAACCGGCAAGCCGCTGAAAGACATGGCCGCCTCGGCCTCGGCCTGGGCCTCGCTCTGGCGTATTCCTCAATTCCATTTCATCGGGCTGCCCACGATTGGCGCCTACCGCGAATGCCGGCGCATTCGCAGCCGGTCATTACAGGATGCGCTGGGCGAACAGGCAGAAACGGTGAGGAACGCGGCGGATCGCGGCGACTTCGCCGCCTATATCGAGGCGCAGGGCGGCGCGAATGTCGCCCGGCAACATCAGTCGGTTCGTGTCGCCAGAGCCGCCAGCGAACGGCTGAACGCCTACGATGAAACGATCGTGCGTACCGTCGGTATTTTTTCCGCCCAGCGCGGCCGTGAACGTGTATTCACCACCCGCCCGGATGAATGGCAGATCGTGGCCAAAAACCACGCCGCTGTCGATATCGCCGATCGCCGCCGGCCGGCTCTGCCTTGGAGTTCTGTCAATAACTGTGGGGGCGCGTTTTCACCCGGCGCGCTCCCTTACCCATTTCGCGATATCCCCCGCGTTCCTTCAGCGCGGCTAACCTATTTTCAGCGCGATCGGCTGGCGTCGTTGCGCCCCCGCCTTAGCCAGCAGGGTATCGAAATCTCACGCTGGGAGCGGGAGGCGCTGGTACGCGGCGCCAGAGTGAAAATTGACGGCCAACTGATTGATGAATTTAGGAATAACGCGATATCCGCCGTTGATGAAAAGTGCATCATGAGCGCACAGCGCCTGCACTTATGAGTTGACGAATACTACTGAATAAAGTACTGTATATAAATACAGTCTCACAATGGAAGAGGTACCGTGGAACAGACTGAAAACAGAGAGCTGACCTTGTCAAGGATTCGATTAATTGCCGATATGTCATTGATATCACAATGCGATCCTGAAGAAATGAAAATCGCCATGTCGTTGATCGCCGACTTATCTCACGGCGAGCTCCCGGAGAGTGATTATCAACAGTTTCTGAAGAACAGCAGTGATGGACAGCAGCTTAAAGCATGGTTCGAACAACAAATGTTGTAAGGGATTTCGATGGATAATAATGACCGACGTGAAATTCCCTGGCCGATCGCCAGAGGCACGTGCAAATTAATGGATTTTCTCTGTGGCTAACACGCCAGACTAATACGCAGCAAAAATTTTTTCGTATCCAGACCATTCCATAAAACGGTCTGACCGGCCAAAGCTGGTATATACATTTTGGCATTAATTTTAATTTCGACTCAGTGCGAACCTGTTCGTTGGTGACGTTTTTTCTTTAACACCGTAGTACGGAATTAGGGTAATCCCATGTAAAAAAATTTGTTAGCGACATTACCCCGGCTTTCCCAGTACCTTTAATGCGCAATACCCCCTGCCAGCAAAGATTGGCAGGGGTCAAAATAGGTAGAGTGACAATAAGCAGCAGACACAATCAATAAACCCCCAACATTATTTCCCGTATATCCCGCCCGTTGTTGTGCCATCCGTCCGACACCTTTCCGGCATTGCGACCAGTACCGTTCCTCTGGAGGATAAAGGACCAGAAATAACCTGTTTTATTCGACCTTATTTTATCCGAACTTAAAGGTATCACATGAAAGTTTACGCCCATCAGGACGACACCCTGGATGCGCTCTGCTACCGCTATTATGGCCGCACGCAAGATGTGGTGGAGACGGTTATGCAATCCAATCCGGGGCTTGCGGATCTTGGTCCTATTCTGCCGCACGGCACCGCCGTCACGCTGCCCGACATGAATGCTTCCGGCTCGCAGGAAAGCGTCAATATCTGGGAATAATTCCGGACCATCCGGCTCCATGCTCGCCTTCGGCAAATAACACATGGAGATCGCCGCCACACCAGGAACCTTATCATGCAAAAACCACAAAGCCTCAGACTTGCACTGACCACCGCATTGCCCGCGCTGGGTAATGCGTTACAGTTTCGGATCCAGGAGGGGGAAATCGCCGCGTTGCAGGAGCCGTCCCTGTCGTTTGAATACCGCTATCAGTTGCTGCTGACGCTGAATAATTTCTCTGACAATCCCGACACCCTTTTTGTCACCCTGCTGCTCTGGGTGCGCCAGAACCAGCCGGATTTGTTAACGCGCGAAGGCATTCGCAATAAAGGCATCAGTTTTACGATCGACAACAATGCGGACAACACCAGCACACTATCCGTTCGGCTCAATCTGACGGAGCGTAACCGTGTCAATGAACAGAATCAAAGCCTGCAGGTGCATTATGAACCGGAACCAACACCGCCTGAGCCGGTGAGTCGACCCACTGCGCTGTATATCGCCGGCGAGCTGGTCAGCCAGTGGAAAGGGAACTGATCCCTTCAGATATCATTTCTTCCGTGAGGGCCGTTGCGAATACGGCCTGTTTTCTTCACAGGAAACGATAAATCATGATTATTTTATGATTTAAAATACTTGTCCTATACCCTAAATAATTCGAGTTGCAGGACAACACGCTAGCGTGTTGAACAACGCTACGCGTTGGCCCTTTAGGGCAAGGCTCATAAGAGCCTTGTAACGCGGCAACCGAGTGAATCCCCAGGAGCTTACATAAGTAAGTGACTGGGATGAGCGACAACGCTGCCGGGAGCAGCGTTGAACGCGGTTTACCGCGGCCCGCAGGGGCGAGGCCCAGGGATGGGCCGAGTAATAAAGCCAACGCACCTGCAACGTGAAGTATGACGGGTATATTTATTTCCAGCTCGTAATTTTCATAATAAAAGATTATCACCACAATCTATCTGACACGCTTCCCCTCATTTTCTTCATCGCAAATTATTTCAGAAATCGTTTTCTACTGTTATCGCCCGGGATTAATCAGTAATACCCTATTACCTTCCATGTTTCGTCAGCGAAAACCGGCTGATGTTATTACCTCGCCTGCTCTCTTTTGGATTGAATAACTGAAGGGAAACACAATTGGATAAAAGCCGAAGTTTGCCACGTAATATACGAAAGGAATTATTCCACTTTAAACATTTCGGTAACAATGAAGGATTTCTTTATTACCCGAAAATCATGGAAGATATCCGTCCTTCCCTTCCTGAAAACACGCCCCACTATTGCAACGGCAATCGTGAAAAATCCAGAAAGTTGCTCAATCTGTTCGGCTGTCATTTAGGCGACCCGTATTGCAGCCAAACTGCCGTTCCCGGTGCCTCACCGCAGCTCGCCAGCATTTTTTCTTCCTACGGATTGCTGAAGTCCACCACGGACTCGCCAACGCCGGTGTTTACCCAGCCCGACTTTCTGCTGCTGTATTGCCTGTGTGAAACGTCCGTCTTCAAAATACTGGTCGGCATCGCCAGTCTTCGCCATGTCATTCAGCATGTGGATCAGCACACCCGCACCGAATTATGCCTGCCGCAGTATGCGCTGCGCCCCGGCGCCGTCAGCCAGGAAAAAACGCCGTTCAGTCTCCTCAGCGCCGACCACGATCCATTTCTGACCTGTACGCCTGACCTGGCGTATCCCCTGACTTCGCCCGCCAGACATGCGCTGTTGAAGCTCGACCCGCTGCTGAAAAACAGCATGCAATGGCTCAATCTGAAGCGGGGCGATCTGCTCATTATCGACAACCGTCGCAGTACCCACACCTGCGTGCCATTCACCCCGTTCTTCCGACAGGACTCGCCTTATCTGACGCACATGTTCGTCAATAAACCGGACCCGGCGCGACACTGAATCCCTTACGCCTGTCTGGCCACTCCACTGTGGTTTACCGTGAGGCAAAAGTCGTAACGTAAAAGTCGTGGCGCAAAGATCGGTGGGGCCATCCGCCACACAACCACGGCAAATTGTCTCATTCCGCGGGAAGACGCATGCTTCCCACCATGAATACATACGAATATCTCTCCGAAATCCAGCGCGCGCTGCGTAACCTGATTCGTATCGGCGTCATTACCGAAGTCGATACCCGACAGGCACGCTGCCGCGTGCAGACCGGTGGCATGGTCACCGGATGGCTCCACTGGCTGTCCCGTCGTGCGGGGAGTTCCCGCGAATGGTGGGCGCCGTCGGTGGGTGAACAGGTGTTATTGCTTGCAATAGGAGGCGAACTCAATACGGCATTTGTTTTACCGGGTATTTACAGCGAACACCATCCGGCCCCATCGGCCTCTGCGGATGCCTGCCACATCCGTTTCCCTGATGGCGCGGTGATGGAATACGAACCGGCCAACGGCGCGCTGACCGTCACCGGCATCAAGAGCGCGACGGTCGTCGCATCGGAATCGGTGACCGTCACCACGAAAAACGTCACCGTCAACGCCAGCCAGCGCATCACGCTGGACACCCCGGAAGTCGTCTGTACACACAAATTAATCACCCAGACCATCGACGTTCAGCAAGGCGGCAGCATCACCGGCAGCGTCACCCACTCGGGGGGAAGTTTCTCCTCCAATGGCGTGGTGGTGCATACCCATCAGCACAGCGGCGTACAGAATGGCGGCGGCACAACAGGAGGACCTTTATGACCAGCACGTCATACACCGGCATGAATCGCAGCACCGGCGGCAGCCTCAGCGATCTGGAACATCTGCGCCAGAGCGTGCGCGATATTCTAACCACTCCGCAAGGCAGCCGGGTCATGCGGCGCGATTACGGTTCGCTGCTTTCCACCCTGATCGACCAACCGCAAACGCCCGCGCTGAAACTACAGGTGCAGGCGGCCTGCTATGTCGCGTTGCTGAAGTGGGAGCCGCGGCTGACGCTGACCTCCATCTCAATGGAAAGCCACTACGACGGCCAGTTGATTGTGGATATTTCCGGCACCCTGGCCGGCAACGGCACATCCCTTTCGTTAACCATTCCCGTGAGCTGAGATCATGCCTCTTATCGATTTAAGTCAGTTACCCGCCCCCAGCGTGGTCGAAACGCTGGATTATGAAACCCTGTACGCCACACGCAAAGAAACCCTGCTGTCGCTCTACAGCGCCGACGAGCGTGAAGCCATCGCGCGCGCCCTGACGCTGGAATCGGAGCCGATGGTGAAACTGCTGCAGGAAAACGCCTACCGTGAGCTACTGCTGCGCCAGCGCATCAATGAGGCCGCTCAGGCCGGGATGCTGGCGTTTGCTCAGGGCAACGATCTGGACCAGTTGGGCGCCAACGTCAACGTCTCCCGACTGCTAATCACCCCGGCCGACACCTCCACCGTTCCCCCGACCGCCGCCGTGATGGAGTCCGATACCGATTTTCGTCTGCGCATTCAGCAGGCTTATGAGGGCCTGAGCGTGGCAGGTTCCATCGGCGCCTACCAGTTCCACGGGCGCAGCGCCAGCGGCCAGGTGGCGGATATTTCGGTCATCAGCCCCGGCCCCGCTCAGGTGCTGGTGTCGGTCCTGTCGCGGGAAAACGACGGCACCGCCAGCGATACGCTGCTCGCCACCGTCAATGCGGCGCTGAACGCCGAAGACGTCCGGCCGGTGGCTGACCGGGTTACCGTCAAATCGGCGGTGATCGTTCCTTACGATATCAATGCCACGCTTTACCTGTATCCCGGCCCGGAAGTCGAGCCGATTCGCGCCGCCGCCGAGAAAAAACTGCAGAGTTACGTCAGCAGCCAGCACCGGCTGGGCCGCGATATCCGCCGCTCCGCCATCTACGCCGCATTGCATGTGGAAGGGGTACAGCGGGTGGAATTGACCAGCCCAGCGGCGGATATCGTGCTGGACGATACTCAGGCGTCGCACTGTACCGGCTATACCCTAACGCTGGGGGGAACGGATGAATAAAAGCCCCCTACTGCCACCCGGTTCATCGCCGCTGGAACATGCCGTTGCCCTCACCGGCGCCGGGCTGGAGCAGGTGCCGATTCCGCTGCGTCAGATCTGGAATCCGGATACCTGTCCGGTCGAACTGCTGCCCTATCTGGCCTGGACGCTATCGGTCGATCGTTGGGATGAAAGCTGGTCGGAAGCCGTCAAACGCAAAGTCATCAAAGATGCGTTTTTTATCCACCGCCACAAGGGCACGATCGGCGCGCTGCGCCGGGTCGTTGAACCGCTGGGATATCTGATTCGCATCAAGGAATGGTGGCAAACCGGCGACGCCCCCGGCACCTTCCGGCTGGATATCGGTGTCCAGGAGTCAGGGATCACGGAAGAGTCCTTTCAGGAACTGGAGCGACTGATTGCCGACGCCAAACCGGTGAGCCGCCAGATGCTGGGGTTAAACATCAATCTGGACAGTTCGGGTCCGCTGTCAATGGGCACCAGTTCCTATAGCGGCGACGAACTCACCATCTACCCTTACTTCCCGGAAACCATCAGCGTTTCTGGCGACGAGATCAATGGCGCGGCTATCCACCTGATTGATGACATACGTGTCGGCGGTTGATTTCCCCACTCGTTCCAAGCCAGCCTGAGCTGGCTTTTTTTATGGCTGCATCGCCGCCGAATGTGGTCTTCACATGTTGTCTCCCTCTGCGAACAACGCCCGCTGGATGCGCTGGCGACGCTGACTTCGCATACTACCTCTACCCAGGCAGTTGTCCCCGGGTAAAGCTCTTCACGACCAAAGCGGGCGCGCGTACCCCAGCTCATCGTTCTATAACCCGATAACGCCTTTGGGGTCTGCGCCCGCAACGCGCGCCGGGACACCGCCTACCCGCAGCCGGGCATACCGGTGGTCATCACCTGTCGGCCAGCCCGGCTTCTCCGATGTCGCCCTGCGGCATCCTATTCTGTTAACCGTTATGAGTAATCTGCATGAGTACAAAATACTTTGCTTTACTGACGAACACCGGCGCGGCGAAGCTGGCTAACGCCACCGCGCTGGGTAGCCACCTGGCTATCACGCAAATGGCGGTGGGCGATGGCGGCGGCAGCCTGCCGACGCCGACGCCCGCTCAAACCAAACTGGTCAATGAGAAACGCCGCGCCGCTCTCAACGCGCTAAGCATCGACGCGCAAAACACCAACCAGATCATTGCCGAGCAGGTTATTCCTGAGAATGAAGGCGGCTGGTGGATCCGGGAAATCGGCTTGTACGACAGCGACGGCGATCTGATCGCGGTCGCAAACTGCGCCGAAACCTATAAACCACAGTTACAGGAAGGATCAGGCCGGGTGCAAACCGTGCGCATGATCCTGATTGTCAGCACGACCGAAGCCATTACCCTGAAGATTGACCCGGCGGTGGTGCTGGCTACTCGTCAATACGTCGATGATAGCGCCATTAAGGCCAAGGCTTACGCCGACACCCAACTCGGCACCCATATTGCCGCCGCCAACCCTCACCCGCAGTACGCTCCGCTCAATAGTCCGGCGCTGACCGGCGCGCCCACCGCGCCAACGGCGCAGAAAAGCGCAAACTCCACACAGTTGGCCACCACTGCGTTTGTCAAAAACGTCGCCCTGCAAAAAGAGCAGAACGGCGCCGACATCGCAGACAAATCAGCTTTTCTCGCAAACCTGGGTTTAAGCGACGTGCTGAAAACCGCCGACCTGGCGGGCATACCGCTGCCCTGGCCGCAGGCGACACCGCCCGCCGGCTGGCTGAAATGCAACGGTCAGGCGTTCGACAAAAATGCCTTTCCCAAACTGGCGCTGGCGTACCCCGGCGGCGTCCTGCCGGATCTGCGCGGCGAATTTATTCGTGGCTGGGATGATGGGCGCGGGGCGGATGTTGCCCGTGAATTGCTAAGTTGGCAAAAAGGAACTCTGACTATTTCAGATCCTAACTTAGCTTCAGTAAATGTTGGAGCGTTGATACATGCAAACAACGATAGTGCCAATACATACAAATCCATGGGGTTTGATGTTGTTAATAAAGGCGATTATGGCATGCTACGCTCCGCTATAAATGTGGAGGCGTCGGGTGCGCAAGATTTGGATTCAAATGGTTGGCAGTTTGGGTATGGTGCCACCCGCCCCCGCAATATCGCTTTTAACTACATCGTAAGGGCTGCCTGATAGCAGATATCGCATCAGTAGTGTCCTGACCGGATAAACCCGGTGCCTAATCTTCTATAAACCGCAACGCGGTGAGGGGACTCACCGCGTTTTACAATATGTATTGTTGTCAGCCTGTACTGTCATAAAAGCGTCGTATTACAGTTCTAGTGTAATGTCGCCGATTTCTTTTACGGGGTTCGACCATGCGCCTTCATTTATCCTTTTTCCCCTTGCTTCTGCTGGCCCAGATAGTTCAGGCTGCGGATATTCAAACCGAACAGTACCAGATTACCTTTCCTGATAACGATCGGGTCAATTACCACGGTAAATGGCGGACGCGTTTCCCCAACGGTTTTCCAATGGGGGTCGGTTCCGGGTTGTCATTTATCGGGCGGGATGGCGACAAACTGACGTTCGTTACCGTTACCGATCGCGGCCCGAATGCCGATGCGCCGGAATATCAGGGTAAAGATGCGAAGATCTTCGCCGCGCCTGATTTTACCCCCGCCATCATGACCATTACCGTGGATGCCAAAAGCGCGCAGGCCACGGCGCTGCGCAAATTGCATGATGAAGCCGGCCCTATCAGCGGCTTGCCACTACCCGGCTCGCTGGTCGGCACCACCAATGAAGTGGCGCTCAGCGATACACTACAAAAATTAACGGATGACCGCCGTGGGCTGGACACCGAGGGCATTACTCCAGATGGTCAGGGGGGATTTTGGCTATCGGATGAGTACGGTCCGTTCCTGATTCAGGTGGATGCGCAGGGAAAAATCCTGAAGAAAGTCGGCCCGACGCCGCTCAACGGCGAACAAGGCGTAGCCAGTGGCTTACCCAATATTCTTAAATGGCGCCAGCCTAACCGTGGTTTTGAAGGCATCACCCGCATGCCGGACGGCCGCATTCTGGCCGCGGTGCAAAGTACGCTGGATATAGAAGGGAAAACCCAAAACAAGGCGTTATTTACTCGCCTGGTCAGCTTTGATCCGGCTACGGGCAAAACCGCCATGTACGGCTATCCGCTGGATGCGGATCAGTGGAAAAAAACCGGCGACGCCAAAATCGGCGATATGGTTGCGCTCAACGACCATGAAGTGCTGGTGATTGAGCAAGGCGCGGATAAAAACAAGGTGATGCATAACCTGATTTACCGTGTTGACCTGAGCCTGGCCAGCGATCTGAGCGCGTTGGATGCGCAACAGCCGGCTGAGTGGAATGATGCCGAAACGCTGGCGAAACGCGGCGTCGTGCTGGCGAAAAAGCAGCAACTGGTCGACTTGCGCCAGTTGGGCTGGAAACCCGAGAAGGCAGAAGGGCTAGCGTTAATCGATGCCCGCACGCTGGCGGTCACCAACGACAACGATTTTGGTTTACAGTCCGTACTGGTTAATCCCGCCAAGGATGTAAAGAAGATCGGTAAATATCAGGCCGGCCCTGATGGCACGCTGCTGCTGGATGGCAAACCCGTCGATACCCGACTGGAGCTGGAACCGCTGCCGAAGGATGAGGCAACCAGCCAGTTATGGATTATCCACCTGCCCCAGCCGCTTTACTAGTCCGCTTCGCATTTATTACCCGGCGGCGCTCCGTTTACGGTGCGCCGCTTTTATTTACCCTGCACCTGAAATTTTTCCCGTCATTATATTTCCCTATCGGAAATAATTGTTTACAGTGTAAGCCATTGTGAACATTTGTGCGGTATTGTTGGAGAAAAAGCGTGACAGGTTCCACCGCGATTGACGTACGCCAGCTGATTAATCAGCGTCCTCTTGGCGCTTACCAGAAACTGATTGTTTTTCTTTGCTTTTGTATTATTGCGCTTGATGGCATGGACATCGCCATCATGGGCTTTATTGCGCCATCGTTGAAAGCAGCCTGGGGAATCGGCAACGCGGAACTGGCCGTGGTTATCAGCGCGGCGCTGATCGGCCTGGCGGTGGGAGCGATGGTTTCCGGGCCGCTGGCGGACTGGCGCGGCCGTAAAACGATCATCATCGCCAGCGTATTTTTGTTCGGCCTGTGGACCTTGTTAACCGCATTTTCTCAGACGCTGCAGCATATGGTGATTTTCCGCTTTCTGACCGGTTTAGGTCTGGGGGCGGCGATGCCGAATGTCGGTACGCTGGTTTCGGAGTTTGCGCCGGAGAAAAAACGCTCCTTTATCATTACCGTGGTCTTCTGCGGTTTCAGTTTCGGCGCCGCCAGCGGCGGGTTTGCCGCCTCCTGGATGATCCCGCAGTGGGGCTGGCATTCCGTGCTGCTGATGGGCGGCATTTTGCCGCTGCTGCTGGTGCCGTTCCTACTGATGAAGCTGCCGGAGTCGGTACGGTTTCTGGTCAGCAAGCGGGCGGATTCGCGTCAGATTCATCAAATCGTGGACAAAATCGCTCCCGGCATCTGCCAGGCCGACAGCCACTTCGCCATGCCTGTGGCGGAAAAAACGCCGGCGTTTGCCGTTCAGCTGGTGCTGTCCCGCTCTTACCGTTTTGGCAGCGTCATGCTGTGGGGCGGCTATTTCTTCGGCCTGTTCATGGTGTATCTGTTGGGCAGTTGGCTGCCGACCGTCATCAAGGAAGCCGGCATGAGCGTGACCGAAGCCACCATGATTACCGCCTTGTATCAGGCCGGCGGCACGTTCGGTTCGCTGTTTGCCGGCTGGCTGATGGACCGCGTTAACCCGCATCTGGCGCTTGGCATGATTTACGCCGCCGGCGGCGTAGCTACCGCGATGATTGGCGTCACCCACGCTTATTTTGTGATTCTGGCGGTGGTGGCGTTCAGCAGCGGATTTTGCCTTAACGGCGCCAACACCGGCATGAATGCGCTTTCCGCCCGTTACTACCCGACGGAAGCCCGCGCCACCGGCTCAGGCTGGATGCATGGCGTTGGCCGAATGGGCGCCATCATGAGTGCGTTTGCCGGCGCACAGGTGGTCAGCATGGGATGGGGGCTGACGACCATGTTTACTATTCTGGCGATTCCTGCTCTGTTGACGTCGTTGATGATTCTCGCCAAAGGACAGTTCGGCTATAGCCGGCCCGTCGTTGCAGAACTCAGTTACTAATACGCTAACGCCCGGTTAACCGGGCGTTTTCTTTTGCTTCGAAGGAAAGATCAACGGCTACGTTTGGCGTGTCTCTCACGGTTATCCTGACGGGCCTGATCGGATTTTCTAAGCGACACATAACAGGCGCCGGCACCGCCGTGAAACGGCTGTGCGGTACAGAAGGCTTGCACGGAATCAAACTGCTGCAGCCAGCGGAACAGGTAATTGCGCACGACATTGGAGTGTGATTTTTCATGACGGCCTTTACCATGAATAATCAGCAAATTACGCAAATTGTCCCGTTGCGCCTGCAACATGAACGCAAACAGGTTCTGCCGACAGGTTTCGACCGGCTGACGCAGCAGGTTGAGGCTGGCATCCAGCGGATACTTTCCCTGACGCAGTTTATCCACAACCCCCTGCTGGATACCTTCTCTTGTAAATTCCAGCGGCACCTCGCATGGAAACAGGTCGAGAAAACCGGTGATCAGAAAATTATCCAGATCCGGCTCTTCCAGGCGAGAAGGCACAGCTTTCGATGGGGCGGGTTTAAGATGAACGACAGTGGCGGACGGCTTTAGCGGTTTGACATCGTCCATGGCATTCAGAAACAGCGTTTTTTCATCAGTATCCATCATGTCACTCGCGTTGATCCAAACCACCTGCCTACTATAACGAGAGTACGGTGAAATATCACCTTGCCGGTCACAGAGTAAAAACGCGGTGAGTCCCCTCACCGCGCAGTGGTTTACCGGTGTTATGCTCCGGGTTTATCCGGCTACGCCGCCGCGACACCTACCCAGCTCAGTTTCACCAACTAAGTTCTCCAGTCTTCAGGCGGCCCTCACGATGTAGCTAAACGCGATGTTGCGCGGGCGGTTTTCATTAGCTGTAGGGACAACCCGTGAGGCATCAAACGCGAAGTCGTCATTCATTTGTGTAATAACCGTTGATGAGGGCGCTATTGCATTTCGGGAACCTGTATCAAAAAACGCACCGGTGTAACCATCGAATCCGACATAAACACCACTCACAAACCCTGTGATATTTCTAATCGCATCACCTTGTAGTGAAAGTAGGTTTCTGCTGCTATCCACCCCCCTTCCATCATCCCAGCCACGAATAAATTCGCCGCGCAGATCCGGCAGGACACCGCCGGGGTACGCCAGCGCCAGTTTGGGAAAGGCGTTTTTGTCGAACGCCTGACCGTTGCATTTCAGCCAGCCGGCGGGCGGCGTCGCCTGCGGCCAGGGCAGCGGTATGCCCGCCAGGTCGGCGGTTTTCAGTACGTCGCTTAAACCCAGGTTTGCGAGAAAGTGAGAAGATAAATACAATCAGCCTTTTCAGGAAGTTACGTTATGCTTATTGGCTATGCCCGGGTATCCACCAGCGATCAAAATACCGAATTACAGAAAAACGCGCTGGTCGGCGCAAATTGTGAACTGATTTTTGAAGATCAGGCCAGCGGCAAAAACGCCAGGCGACCGGGGTTGAAACGGGCATTGCGCAAACTCAAACGCGGCGACACCCTGATCGTCTGGAAACTGGACCGGCTGGGCCGCAGCGTACGGGACCTGATTACCATGGTGTCGGACCTGCAGGGTCGTGGCATTCACTTTCGTAGCCTAACCGATGCGATTGATACCTCAACGCCGGCCGGCCGTTTCTTTTTCCACGTGATGAGTGCGCTGGCCGAGATGGAGCGAGAACTGATCGTCGAACGAACCCGCGCCGGACTGGCGGCCGCCCGGGCGGCGGGTCGCATTGGCGGTCGTCGGCGCATTATGACGCCTGATGCGATTGAGCATGCCAGAACACTGTTGGGTAATGGGGCAACCCGCTGGCAAATAGCCAATATTATCGGCGTGTCGGAAAAAACCATTTATAAATACTTCCCGGCAACACCGACGAAAATAAAAACAAGATAACAACCGAAAAAAAATACATCACATTGCATTATTTTATTTCTAATTTTAAAAACTCACTGCTTACCCATTAATGATACAACAGCCTTACAATGAATAGCCTGTCATTCCCGACGATAATATCAGCGCGTAGAAATCATGACGCATTATTCATTCACTCACGCTGAGATAAAACAGATGGAAAAACATTGTCACCCTCATGCCTTTGATTTTGGTTTTGGTAAAGAAAACCTGTACAAAAATAATCATGTCTATATTGAAAATATTTCTCTTCAATGCTGCCAGAAAGCCTGTGGCGAACAGCAAGATACATCCACCGCTGCCTTGAAAGAGCTGGTGGGTATTCCGCAACCCTGGCCGCTGGCGGATGCGCCGGAAGGCTGGCTGAAATGTAACGGCCAGACGTTTGATACCGCCAAATACCCGCAGCTGGCAAAATTATATCCCGATGGCACCTTGCCGGATCTGCGTGGCGAATTTATCCGTGGCTGGGATGACGGCCGGGGAGTGGATACAGACAGGAAACTGATGTCAGCTCAAGCAGGTACCCATATTCTTGGAGACGATGGAACCTATCCAACACTTAACGGCATTGGTAACTTATCCGAATGTAATGCAGATAAACCAGATGGCACTGCTCGTACTCTGTACTGGTTAGATACAAGCAAGTCGGAAAAACAAGCCAGTGAAAAATTCTGGGGTGCCACTCGCACGCGTAATATCGCCTTCAGCTACATCGTCAAGGCAGGTTAATCATGGCTACACAAAATGAAAATATGATTCAGCTGAATGAACAGGGGCTGAGCACCGGCAGTGGATATATTCAGGTTTACCATATTGATCCGCAAACTCGGGAATATATCGGCAATACCCGTGAATATCTGATGGAAGGCGTCGGCATTCCGGCGCACAGTTTTATTGATACGCCTCCGGCCGCTCAATCCGGTCAGGCTATCGTGCGCAGTCAGGATGGAGCGACCTGGGGAAGCGTTGCCGATTATCGCGGGCAGACGGCCTACGATAAGCAGACGCGACAATCCAGCCTGATAATCCAGCTTGGCGACCTTTCCGACACCCTGACGCTGTTGCCGCCGGCCACCGCTTATGATGTCTGGCAAAACGACGGCTGGGTGACGGATACCAAAGCGCAGCAGGCCGCACAGGTCAGCGCGGCGCAACAGCAGATGGCCAGCTATCTCGCTCAGGCGGAAAAACGGCTGACCGTGCTGCAGTATGCGGTGGAACTGGAGATGGCGACCGAACAGGAAACCCAGGCGCTGAAAAGCTGGAAAACCTATATGGTGCAATTAAGCCGGGTGGACGTTTCGTCTGCGCCCGCTATCGACTGGCCGGCCATGCCCGCCTGATTCACCTTTCCCGGTGGCGTAAACTGATGCGCCAAAACCCCACAGATGCCGTTGTCACCCCAACGGCATCTGTTTTTTATTTCAATTAACCTATTGTTTTTAATCATTATAAAAACATTATCGGCTTCACCCTGTTGTGCCATTCCATACCAAACCCTATTCGGATGCCTTCTGTTTTCCGGCAAGGCACTATTACTCGCACCCCACAACAGGAGACATTCTTGATGAGTGATTTTCATCACGGTACGCAGGTCGTCGAAATCAACGACGGTACCCGCGTCATTTCAACTGTATCAACCGCGATCGTCGGTATGGTCTGTACCGGACCGGATGCTGACGCCGCCACTTTCCCACTGAATACACCGGTGCTGATTACCGATGTGCTGACCGCCGCGGGCAAGGCCGGTAAAACCGGTACCCTGGCTGCCGCGCTACAGGCCATCGGCGATCAGACCAAACCGGTGACGGTAGTCGTTCGCGTGGCTGAAGGCGCCAACGAGGCTGAAACGGTGTCCAACATCATCGGCGGCGCCGATGCCAACGGCAAATACACCGGTATGAAAGCCCTGCTGGACGCCCAGGCAGTCACTGGCGTGAAGCCGCGTATCCTCGGCGTTCCGGGGCTGGATTCCCAGCCTGTCGCCACCGCGCTGGCCGCCATCTGTCAGTCGCTGCGCGCCTTCGGTTACGTGAGCGCCTATGGTTGTAAAACCCTGTCCGACGCCATCAAATACCGCAGCAACTTCAGCCAGCGCGAACTGATGGTGATCTGGCCGGACTTTATCGCCTGGAACACCGCTACCAACGCCAGCGCCACCGCATACGCTACCGCGCGTGCACTGGGCCTGCGCGCCAAGATCGACCAGGAAACCGGCTGGCACAAAACCCTGTCCAACGTCGGCGTCAACGGCGTGACCGGTATCTCCGCCAGCGTGTACTGGGACCTGCAGACCATCGGCAGCGACGCCGACCTGCTGAACGAAGCCGGCGTGACCACGCTGGTGCGTAAGGACGGTTTCCGCTTCTGGGGTAACCGCACCTGTTCCGACGATCCGCTCTTCCTGTTTGAAAACTACACCCGCACCGCGCAAGTGCTGGCCGACACCATGGCTGAAGCGCACATGTGGGCCGTCGACAAACCGGTTACCGCCACCCTGATCCGCGACATCATCGAGGGCATCAAGGCCAAATTCCGCGAGCTGAAATCCAACGGCTACATCATCGACGCCGACTGCTGGTTCGATGAAAGCGCCAACGATAAGGAAACGCTGAAGGCGGGCAAGCTGTACATCGACTACGAGTACACCCCGGTGCCGCCACTGGAAAACCTCACGCTGCGTCAGCGTATCACCGACAAGTATCTGGTGAACCTGGCCGCATCCGTTAACAGCTAAGGAGCGACAGACTCATGGCACTGCCACGTAAACTTAAATATCTCAACCTGTTCAACGACGGTATGAGCTACATGGGCCAGGTGCACTCCGTCACCCTGCCGAAACTGACCCGCAAACTGGAAAACTACCGCGGCGGCGGTATGCAAGGCGCGGCGCCGGTGGATTTTGGGCTGGACAACGACGCGCTGGTGATGGAATGGAACATGGGCGGCCTGCCGGACAGCGCCTTCTGGAGCCAGTACGCGTTGCCGGGCGCCGATGCGGTTCCGCTGCGTTTCGCCGGTTCTTACCAGCGTGACGACACCGGCGACATCACCGCCGTCGAAATCGTGCTGCGCGGCCGCCACAAGTCGATTGACAGTGGCGAATCCAAGCAGGGTGAAGAGACTGACGTACGCGTCTCTACCCAGTGCACTTACTACAAACTGATCATTGACGGCGTCGACATGATCGAAATCGACACCATCAACATGATCGAGAAAGTGAACGGCGTTGACCGTCTGGAACAACACCGCCGCAATATCGGTCTGTAACGACCGCTTCATGGCCAGCTACGGCTGGCCATTCTTATTGATAGCACTGGAGTTTTTATCATGACGGTTGAAACAACCACACAAAACAGCGTCATCATCCTGAACGCCCCCATCAAACGCGGCGAAACCCTGATTGACGCCATCACGCTGCTCACACCGACCGCGGGCACGCTGCGCGGCATCGGTCTGGCGGCGCTGGCGAGCGCCGATGTGGAAGCGCTGATCAAATTGCTGCCGCGCATCACTTACCCTGCCCTGACCGAAGCCGACGTCATGGGGCTGGAACTGCCTGACCTGCTTGAATTCGCCGGCAAGGTGATCGGTTTTTTATCGCCGGGCTCGGTACGCTGACGCTGCCGCCGAGCCTCACGGTTGACGACCTGATGGCGGATATCGCCGTGGTGTTCCACTGGCCGCCATCCGCACTTTTCCCCATGAGCCTGGCCGAGCTGATTAACTGGCGTGCCAAGGCGCTACAACGAAGTGGACAGGACTATGCCTAAGCAAAAGACTATGCCTAAGCAAACGACTATGCCTAAGCAATCAACCACCCCGAATGGCGGTTCGACGACAACCGGCGCCAACGGACGAAGCGGCAGCGCCGGGGATAACAGCATCTTCTCGCCGCTTGGGGATAATGTTTATCTGAATAAAATCAGCAGTGTACTGCAGGATTTTTTGGCTAAGGCCGGCCAAATCACCCACGGTACGACGGCGTTCAACGCCGCCGGGTCGCCGAAAAAAAACGCGACGGGCGGAAAAAAAGGCGGCAGACTCGCTGCCGCGGCGCAGCTGGGAACCCTGGGAAACCTCGCCAGACGGTTCGACGCGCTGACCGCCATCCTGGCGCCGGCCTATTCCGCCCTGAAAACCGCGCATGACCGCTCATCTGCGGATAATGCGGCGCTCTCCCGCAACGGACAGTATCCCGACGCCGGCGCAACCCAATCGCTCATCGCTCAGGCCAGCGACGGCGTCAACAGCATCTATTTATCCGCGACGGCGGCCATGCAGGCGCAACAGCGCATCGCCGGTCTGGTGCCTTCGGCGCAGTGGTCTTCCGGAATCACCGCGCCGTCGCTGCCGGGCAACGTAGCGTCGTTGCTGAAGGCGCAGCAAAACCTCAACCTGCCGACGAACCTGCTGCCGACCGTCGGCCCTGACGTCGCTTCGCAGATGGGTGCGGAGGGGCTGAACACGCTCGCCGGAACTGCGCAGGAATCGTTTGTCGGCGTGGAAGAAACCAGCCTGATGATGTCTGCATTAAGCAATGCGGATCTGGATGACGGCGACGGCGGCAACGTCGCGGCCGGTGGGATTGACGCGCTGCAAGCTATTTCCAATCCGGCCATGCAACTGCTCAGTCGGTCAGCGTTGACCGGTCAGAACAGCGCGGAAAACCCGTCAAACCCGTTGTCTGACATGATTAACGGCAATTACAGCGCCCTCTCCCCGGCAGCAAAGCAAAGTTATTTTGACCAGCGCGTGGTGAATAACATCACGATCAACGTGCCGGAGAACAGTAACCTCGACGTGATTAAACAATACATCGACGAGGCACTGAGAAAATACACCCCGAATAGCAGCGCGTATTCCTACAACTCCATGACCTCTAATCTCATTTCATGAGGATAAATACCATGATGCTTGCGCTTGGTTTATTTGTATTTCAATTGCAAACGCTGCCTTACAGCACCCTCAGCCGCCATGTCAATTACCGCTGGGCCAACAACGGCCGTATAGGCCTGCGCCCTGCACAGCAGTTTTTGGGACAGGGAAATGAATCCATCAGCCTTAATGGCGTGCTGTGTCCGGAAGTTAACGGCAAGTTCAGCAAGCTCTCGCTGTCGGCGCTCGAACTCATGGCGGGAATGGGGCGCGCCTGGCCGCTGATCGAAGGCAGCGGCACCATTTACGGCATGTACGTGATTGAAAGCCTGCAGCACACCAACACCGAGTTCTTTTCCGACGGCAGCGCCAAACGCATTGAATTCTCCGTGAACCTGACGCGCGTTGACGAATCGCTGATTGCGATGTTCGGCGACCTCAGCCAGCAGGCTTCCGATCTGTACAGCCAGCAGATCGCGCCGGCCATTTCATCCGCCAGAACCGCCATCGGGGGAATCCTGTCGTGATAGTGAATAATCGCATCGGCATTGCCGATCAACTCGCCCCGGATTATCAGATAACGCTATCGGAAGCGTCAGGCGACGCTAAAACGACCCGCAATCTCAGCCAGCGGCTCATTTCACTGTCGCTGCACGACGTGATGGGTTTCGAATCCGACCAGCTATCGCTGGATATCGACGACAGCGACGGCAAGGTGCAAATGCCCAAACGCGGTGAGAAAATTAGCCTCAGGATCGGCTGGAAAGGCAAGGCGCTGGCCGACAAGGGCACCTTTATCGTCGATCAGGTCAGCCATACCGGCGCACCGGACAGGATCACCCTCAGCGCACGCAGCGTGAACTTTCGCGGCGATTTAAACACGCCGCGTGATGGCTCATACGATGCCACCACCCTGGGCGACATCGCCCGGACGATTGCGGAACGCTACAGTCTGATGGCGTCGATCGAAAACTCGCTGGCCGGTACCGCGATTGCTCATGAAAACCAGTCCAAAGAATCCGACTTGTCGTTTCTTTGCCGCCTGGCCAGACGATACAGCGGTACCGTGGCGATCAAAAGCGACACGCTGCGACTTTTCGTCGCCGGTACCGGCACAGCTGCAGACGGCAAAAACGTATCGACCTACCTGATCGAACGCAGCGACGGCGACTCGCACAGTTTTACGATCGCCGACCGCATCGCCAATACGTCCGTCACCGCCAACTGGCACGACAGCAACGACGCAAAAACACATACTGTGAAGATCAGCCGCAAGCGTCAGAGCCAACCGGATACGGTAGCAACCCACCCTAACGCCAAATCGTCCGCCCAGTCATCAACACCGTCGACGGACAACTACCTGGCTGGGGAAGAAGAAAGCCAGCAAACGTTACAGACCACCTATTCCACCCAGGACGACGCGACCCAGGCGGCGTTGAGCAAATGGCGTGAAACCCAGCGCGGCACGGTGACATTCTCGCTCACGCTGGCAAAAGGCATGGAAAACCTGAAGCCCGGCGCGCTGGTTCGGCTTAAAGGCTTCAAACAGGTGATGGATGAGCGCCAGTGGACCATCAAGCGGCTGACCCACACGATTGCGGGCAGTGGTTTTATCACCGCTATCGAACTGGAAGTGTCGATGCTGGATGTCGAATACGACACCAGCTACAGCGTTATCGGCAACGCAACCTCAGCATCATAATTCACTTTTCGAATTATAAATTTGCAAATTCGAATTCATTGCAGTACCATGTGTGTAAGATGTTTCACTAACCCGTACACATAAGGTGATTTCAAAATGATGCATTGTCCTCTTTGTCGTCATTCCGCTCATGCCCGTTCCAGCCGCTACCTGTCTGAAAATACCAAGGAGCGTTACCACCAGTGCACCAACGTGAACTGCGGTCACACCTTCGTCACCATGGAAGCCATCACCCGCTCCATCATGGTGCCGGGCAAAACCGAGCCGGTTGACGGCGAACGTAAGTAATTCGCCACGTTTCTCTCCCTCCGTGTTTCCTTACTTTTCTTGACCGTCTTTCCCCGCCGCCCGGCGGGGTTTTTTATCCCCGCCATAAATACACAAAACGTGTTTTAACCACTCCCGTACGCCTCGTATCGGAAAAACGTATTATTGACGCTGACCGCCGTCGGCTTTTAGTATCAAACTGCTTTTGCTGATTTTCAGTCAATTGCCGCGTCGACGCCCGTCTTACGGTTGTTAACGCCGCAAGGGATGAATCCTGCCGTGACGATGGTGCCCTTCCCCCCTTCACCATCAAAAATCAGACGCAGACACCGCTTTGATTAACACGGGTTCAGGAAAAGAATGATGGGTATACCCCCCTGTTTTCCTGTCCTCAGCAGGGAGAACACCGATGACGGAATCCATCCGCGCTTACCGCGCCAGTTTGTTGCACTTTGTCGCCGACCCGTTGCATAACCCGCAGGCCACTCGCTTTATCGAAGACGGCCTGCTGCGGGTGCGCAATGGGCGTATTCAGGATGCCGTGCCGTATGACAGCCTCACCGAGGCCGAACGCCAGTCCATGACGGTGATCGACTATCGCGGCCGGCTGCTGATGCCGGGATTTATCGATACCCACATCCATTTTCCGCAAACGGAAATGATCGCCTGTTACGGCGAGCAGCTGCTGTCCTGGCTCAATACCTACACCTTTCCCACCGAGCGCAAGTTCGCCGACGAGAATTACGCCCGGGAACGGGCCGCGTTTTTCATTCAGGAACTGTTGCGGCACGGCACCACCAGCGCGCTGGTCTTCGCCACCGTGCACCCGCAGTCGGTTGACGCGCTGTTCAGCGCCGCCGAAGCCAAAAACATGTGCCTCATCGCCGGCAAAGTCATGATGGACCGTCATGCGCCGGACTATCTGTGCGATACCGCGCAGCGAAGCTATGACGAGAGCAAGGCGCTGATTGAAAAATGGCACCACCGCGGACGGTTGCGCTATGCGGTCACGCCGCGTTTTGCGCCCACTTCCACCCCGGAGCAGCTGGCGCTGGCGGGTCGCTTGTTGCGGGAATACCCGGATGTGTATCTGCATACCCACCTCTGCGAAAACCCGGATGAAATCGCCTGGGTCAAATCGCTGTTTCCCGAGCATCGGCATTATTTGGATGTCTACCATCACCACGGTCTGACCGGACGCCGTTCGGTGTTTGCCCATGCCATCCATCTGCAGCCTGACGAAGTCCGCACGCTGGCGCAAAGCCAGTCCGCCGTGGCGTTTTGCCCCTGTTCCAATCTGTTTCTGGGCAGCGGCCTGTTCCGGTTACATCCGCTAAAAGCGGCGGGGATCCGCATCGGGATGGGCACCGACGTCGGCGCCGGCACCAGCCTGTCGCTGCTGCAAACCCTCAGCGACGGCTATAAAGTGCAGCAGTTGCAGGGAGAAAAACTCTCGGCGCGCGAAGGGCTGTACCAGGCCACGCTGGGCAGCGCCGCCGCCTTGTCGCTGGACGATCGGTTGGGTAACTTTCTGCCAGGCAAAGACGCCGATTTCGTGGTGCTGGACTGGGCCGCCACCCCGCTGCAACAGTTGCGCCAACAGCAGTCTACCTCGCTGGACGATCGGCTGTTCGCCCTGATGATGCAAGGCGACGACCGAAACATCAGCGCCACTTATGTACATGGCGAATGCGTCTATACCCGTCAAACGCCAGATGACAAGTGAGTCGGCTTTCCCGCCCTCCGACTGATTTAAGGGTACCGCTACGGGCCGCACGCCGCGGCGGTATCGCATTCAGTCCGGCATGGCGGAGATAAAACACACCAGCGTTTTCACCAGAAAGTGATCTATTGCACATTTCGCCCAAAAAAATCGCGCTGCGATATGTCGCTTACCGATAACTGTCCTTGAATAATATCGGACAAGCGCTCAGGCCAACGGCGGGATGGCGACATCAGCTGGGCTCTGCCCCTTGCAGAGCTTAGCAATCATCACCAGGTACCATAAGGTTTCGTCATGACTTCCCCAGGCCATCGTTGTAGCGAAGAACAGCAAGATATCCTCGCGCGTATGCTGAATATCTTTGACACGCAGCCCGCCGAAGAGCTCCCTCGTCTGACGCGTATCACCCGCACCTTTTTTCAGGTAAAGAGCGTGGTGATCTCACTGGTGAACAACGAGCGGCAATGGTTTCTGTCGAAGGCCAATTTTCCCCGTCAGGAACCGGACATCGAGTTTTCCTTCTGCGTGCATACGGTGAGCGCCAATGCGCCGCTGGTCATCCCCGATACCCTGCTGGACGAGCGCTTCGCGGCTAATCCGATGGTCACTGGCAATGACCCGATTCGTTTTCACGCCGGCTACCCGCTGCGTTCCTCGCTCGGCACCCCGCTCGGCGCGCTGTGCTTGTATCACCATCAGCCGCGCACCTTCAGCGATGAAGAAATGCAGCAACTCAGCGATTTGGCGTTTATCGTAGAAACCGTGTTGCATAAGGTGGAGATGCAGGCGCGCGAAGCGATCGCCCGGGAAAGGCTGTATCAGTCGGATTACGTCAGTCAGCAGATTTTCTCCCGCGCCGCCATCGGCCTGGCGCTGATAGCCCCGGACAAACGGCCGCTAAAATTCAATCACGCGTTCTGCGATATGCTTGGCTACGACGAGGAAACGCTGCTGACGCTGCCGGTGGACAAAGTGGTGCACCCGGATGACATGCCCCAACTCATCAGCGATCATGATCTGCTGATGGGCAGTAATCTGCTGGAGAGCACCCAGCAACGCCGCTATATCCGCGCCGACGGCAGCGAATTGTGGGCGCAAGTCTCCATTTCGGTGCTCTACAATCCGGATGGCGGAAAATTCGGCCTGTTGCTGGCGCTGACCGACCTTAGCGATCAGAAAGCATCCGAACAGGCGTTGCGCAGCCTGAGTCTGGAACTGGAGCACCGGGTGGAACAACGCACCGCCGAACTGCGCC
>JAAIGE0100190783.1_pt1 | contig 39572 bp, 29 predicted proteins | sample 6487951 | NCBI WGS metagenome assembly JAAIGE01 (sample SAMN13974128, study PRJNA590717) | phyllosphere metagenome | biome: tomato field; feature: multiple bacterial spot infested tomato fields; material: tomato leaves; isolation source: leaves from tomato fields | host: Solanum lycopersicum ...
GGCATCCCTGCCGGTTTACCCCCCAAATCCCTGTCGAATTCCGGCCAGCGTGGTTTAACGGGGCGCTTAAGATCAAAAGCAGATCAAGATCAAGAGCGGCTCGCTTCGCATCGTGGTTACCGTTAGCTGCGACAGCCTACAAAGTTGTGTAGATACCTATGCTGCGAAGAGGCCCTCAAACACACCACACCTGTATCAGCCTGTCCCCGGCACATTCGGCCAAAGATCGGCCACCAGAAACAACCGCTCGGCTTCTTCCCACTCCTCACCGTTGGGCACCATGCGCACCAGCAACTGCGCCGGGGCCATTGGGTCCAGGTCTGCCAGCCAACCTTGCATCTGCACCTCACTCCACACCTCATCGGCCGGGTAATGCGCGGGCGCCAGCCAGGCATGCCGGGGCAGGGGTTGCCAGCGGCCCGCGGGGCGGGTGCTGACAAAGCCCGCCCAATCGCGCTGATGCAACCAGCGCCCACGCAGGTGCTGCGGGTGAGCGCCGAGGGGGGAGTGCGCCGCGCCGGGCCAGGGGTAGAGCAGATAGCCGCCGAGCCACAAATGCGCATCGAACTGTTGGATATCCAACGCCGCCAAGGCCTCGCGGCTTTCTGCCCGCGCGGAGATCGGCAATTGATGCTGGGTCAGGTGTGCCAGCTTGCGGTCCAGCCGGTCATGGCAGCCAGGTCCCAGCCATTGCGCGGCGTCCTGGCCATTGCCGTCCTGCGGGCCCAGGTAGAGTTTGATCGCCAGCTCCAGGTGGTGCACGCCATCGCGGTCGCGCACCAGCATGTCCAGCTCGCCCAGGGTATGCCCGGCACGGCGGATCGGCAGGTTGGCGGCCAGTAACTCCACGCCTGGCGCATGCTGCACCGCGAATTGCCATAAGCGTTCGTAATACAGGCCCAGGCGCCGGGTGCGTGACAGGCTCAGCCACTGCTGCAAGGCGCTGCTGTCCTGGTCCAGCTGGCGCAACCAGGCTTCGAGCTGGTGAGGGGCCTGCACCCAGTCACTGCCGGCCAGCGGGTGGCGCTGGGGCCAAGGCGTCTGCGCCAGCATCGGAGGCGCGAGCATCACCCACGCCAGATCGCGCACCTCGGGGTGGCGCAGTTGGCGGGGCAGGGTGTGCAAGTCGGGGAATGGCGTCATGTTCCGAGCATAGCCTTTTCAGCGTGCGCAAGGTGCCTGAGAACCATTGTCATCAAGGCGTGGCGGCGACAAAGGATTTTGCCTGAGGCGGCCTTTCGCCCATAATCGCTCTTTTTGCCTCACCCCAGATTCCGCAGGAGCCCCATGGAGCACTTTCGCAATATCGGCATTATCGGTCGCCTGGGCAGTACCCAGGTGTTGGACACCGTCCGCCGGCTGAAGAAGTTTCTGCTCGAGCGCCACCTGCATGTGATCCTCGAAGACACCATCGCTGAAATCCTCCCCGGCCACGGCCTGCAAACTTCGTCGCGCAAGATGCTTGGCGAGGTGTGCGACATGGTCATCGTGGTCGGCGGCGATGGCAGCCTGCTCGGCGCTGCCCGGGCGCTGGCGCGGCATAATGTGCCGGTGCTGGGGATCAACCGCGGCAGCCTGGGGTTCCTCACCGACATCCGCCCCGATGAGCTGGAAGTCGAAGTGGCCAAGGTGCTCGACGGTCATTACCTGGTGGAGAACCGCTTCCTGTTGCAAGCCGAAGTGCGCCGCCACGGCGAGGCGATCGGCCAGGGCGATGCCCTCAACGACGTGGTGCTGCACCCCGGCAAGTCCACGCGCATGATCGAATTCGAGCTGTACATCGACGGCCAGTTCGTGTGCAGCCAGAAGGCCGACGGCCTGATCGTCGCCACGCCCACAGGTTCCACCGCCTACGCGCTGTCGGCCGGCGGCCCGATCATGCACCCCAAGCTCGATGCCATTGTGATCGTGCCGATGTACCCCCATATGTTGTCCAGTCGGCCAATTGTGGTCGATGGCAACAGTGAGCTGAAAATCGTGGTGTCCAAAGACATGCAAATCTACCCGCAAGTCTCCTGCGACGGGCAGAACCATTTCACCTGCGCCCCCGGTGACACCATCACCGTGAGCAAGAAGGCACAGAAGTTGCGCTTGATCCACCCGCTGGATCACAACTACTACGAAGTGTGCCGCACCAAGTTGGGCTGGGGCAGCCGCTTGGGAGGTGGAGGCGACTGATGCTCGATCCCGCGCGTAGCTACGACCTGATTGGTGACGTGCACGGTTGCGCTCATACCCTTGAGCACTTGCTCGACCAAATGGGTTACCACAAGCAGGGCGGCACCTGGCGCCATCCGTCACGCATGGCCGTGTTCCTGGGCGATATCATCGACCGTGGCCCACGCATCCGCGAGGCGCTGCATATCGTCCACGATATGACCGAGGCCGGCCAGGCGCTGTGCATCATGGGCAACCACGAGTTCAATGCGTTGGGCTGGACCACGCCGGCCCCGCCGGGCAGCGGCAAGCAGTTTGTGCGTGAGCACAACCCGCGCCACGCCCGCTTGATCCACGAGACCCTGACCCAGTTCGAACACCACCCGGCCGATTGGCACGACTTCCTCGGCTGGTTCTACGACATGCCGCTGTTTGTCGACGCCGGGCGTTTTCGCGTGGTGCACGCGTGCTGGGACGACGGTTTTATCCAGCCGCTGCGCGCGACTTTCCCGGATGGCTGCATCGACCAACACTTCCTGCAAGCCGCCGCCGTACCGGGCAGTTTCGCCTGCAATGCGTTCGACCGTCTGTTGCGCGGCACCGATATGCGCCTGCCCGACGGCCTGACGTTGACCGGTGGCGATGGCCTGACGCGTTCGTTTTTCCGCACCAAGTTCTGGGAAGACGACCCCAAGACCTACGGCGACATCGTGTTCCAGCCCGACGCCTTGCCAGAGCCGGTGGCGCGCACGCCGTTGTCGTCCACGCAAAAGAACTCCCTGCTGCGTTATGGCGTCGATGAACCGCTGTTGTTCGTCGGCCACTACTGGCGCAGCGGCAAACCGGCGCCGATCCGCCCGAACCTGGCCTGCCTGGACTACAGCGCCGTGCTGTACGGCAAGCTGGTGGCGTATCGACTGGACCAGGAAACCCAACTGGATCCGCGTAAATTCGTATGGGTCGACGTTGAGCGACCAGAGGCCATCCCATGAGTACCGTAGCTGTATTGCGCTTGCCCCTGAGCGTCGACCTGGGCGGCTTCGTCAAGTTGCTGCACCGCATGCAGGTGCCGCACCGCGTCAGCGAGGAGGCGGGTGAACAGGTGCTGTGGGTGCCCGAGGCCATCAGCGACGACGTGCGCGTGTTGTATCAACGTTTCCCCGCTGGCGACCCGGACCAGCAACTGGACATTCCCGAGCAGGCGCCGGTTGCGCGGCCAGGTTTTGTCCAGCAGGTGCGCCACAGCCCCGTCACCGCGCTGGTGCTGTTGGCCAGTCTCATCGTCGCTGCCGTGACCCTGCTGGGTGAAAACCTGCAAACCATGGCCTGGCTGACCTTCCTGCCGTTCCGGGTGCTGGGCGAGTACATCCAGTTCACGCCGCTGGCCGACACCCTGGCCTCGGGGCAGTGGTGGCGCCTGGTCACGCCGATGCTGATCCACTTCGGCATCCTGCATCTGGCCATGAACGGCATGTGGTACTGGGAGCTGGGCCGGCGCATTGAAGCGCGCCAGGGCGGTATCAACCTGCTGGGCCTGACCCTGTTGTTCAGCCTGGCCTCCAACTACGCGCAATACGCCTACGGTGGCCCCGGTTTGTTTGGCGGCTTGTCCGGCGTGTTGTACGGCCTGCTCGGGCACTGCTGGATCTTTCAATTATTGTCGCCCAACCCGGCCTATCGCCTGCCCCGTGGGGTGCTGGTGATGATGCTGGTGTGGTTGCTGCTCTGCCTGTCGGGGCTGGTCTCGATGATCGGTTTCGGCGAAATCGCCAACGCGGCCCATGTGGGCGGCTTGGTCATCGGTTGCTTGACGGGTTTGCTCGGCGGTTTGTACAACCGTCGCAAAGCGTCTCTTTGATAAGGAAGAGCCTTATGTCCTCTTTTGCTGAAATGATCGAAAACATCACCCCGGACATCTACGAGAGCCTCAAGCTCGCCGTAGAGATCGGCAAATGGTCCGATGGCCGCAAGCTCACCGCCGAGCAGCGCGAGCTGTCGTTGCAAGCGGTGATCGCCTGGGAAATCCAGAACCTGCCCGAAGACCAGCGCACCGGCTATATGGGCCCGCAGGAATGCGCGTCGAAATCGGCACCGGTACCCAACATCCTGTTCAAGTCGGATGCGATCCATTGATTGAAATAGGTCGCGGTGCAGTCAGCAAAATGTCGGCGCAACTCGGTGAGCCGACCGTTCAATACGCCTTTCGCTTAGGAAGCACTGAGGTGCCGGTCAATCCGCTGATCGGCACCCATGTACGCCTGGAGTACCTGGGCGCGATTCATTGCAGCCATTGCGGGCGCAAGACCAAGACCAGCTTCAGCCAGGGCTATTGCTACCCGTGCATGACCAAGCTGGCCCAGTGTGACTTGTGCATCATGAGCCCCGAACGTTGCCATTACGACGCCGGCACCTGCCGCGATCCGGGCTGGGGCGAGACATTCTGCATGACCGACCACGTGGTGTACCTGGCCAACTCGTCGGGGATCAAGATCGGCATTACGCGGGCTACGCAGTTGCCCACCCGTTGGCTGGACCAGGGCGCCAGCCAGGCGCTGCCGATCATGCGCGTGGCGACGCGCCAGCAATCGGGCTTCGTCGAAGACCTGTTCCGCAGCCAGGTGGCCGACAAGACCAACTGGCGCGCCTTGCTCAAGGGCGATGCGCAATCGGTGGACCTCAAGCAGGTGCGTGACGAGCTGTTCGCCTCTTGCGCCGAGGGCTTGCTGGGTTTGCAGGAACGCTTTGGCCTGCAAGCCATCCAAACCATTGCCGACATCGAGCCGATTGAAATCCGCTACCCGGTCGAGCAGTATCCGACCAAGATCGTCAGCTTCAACCTGGACAAGAACCCGATTGCCGAAGGCACGCTGCAGGGGATCAAGGGCCAATACCTGATCTTCGACACCGGCGTCATCAACATTCGTAAATACACGGCCTACCAGCTCGCCGTGCATCAGTAGAAGGATCCCCAGCATGCGCACCGAACAACCGAAGATGATTTACCTTAAGGACTATCAGGCGCCGGACTACCTGATCGACGAGACGCACCTGACCTTCGAGTTGTTCGAGGACCACAGCCTGGTCCACGCGCAGCTGGTGATGCGCCGCAACCCCGAGCGCGGTACCGGCCTGCCACCGCTGGTGCTCGATGGCCAGCAGCTTGAGTTGCTGAGCGTCACCCTCGCGGATCAGGAACTGACCGCCGCCGATTACCAGCTGACCGACAGCCACCTGACCCTGCAGCCCCAGCGTGAAACCTTCACCCTGGACACCACGGTCAAGATCCACCCGGAAACCAACACGGCGCTGGAAGGCTTGTACAAATCCAGCGGTATGTTCTGCACCCAGTGCGAGGCCGAAGGTTTCCGCAAGATCACCTATTACCTCGACCGCCCGGATGTGATGAGCGTGTTCACCACCACGGTGATCGCCGAGCAGCGCAGCTACCCGGTGCTGTTGTCCAACGGCAACCCGATCGCCAGCGGCCCTGGTGAGGACGGCCGGCACTGGGCGACCTGGGAAGATCCGTTCAAGAAGCCGGCGTACCTGTTTGCGCTGGTGGCTGGTGATTTGTGGTGCGTTGAAGACAGCTTCACCACCATGACCAACCGCGAAGTCGCGCTGCGCATCTACGTCGAGCCGGAAAATATCGACAAGTGCCAGCACGCCATGACCAGCCTGAAAAAATCCATGCGCTGGGACGAAGAGACCTACGGCCGCGAGTACGACCTGGACATCTTCATGATCGTCGCGGTCAACGACTTCAACATGGGCGCCATGGAAAACAAGGGCCTCAACATCTTCAACTCCAGCGCCGTTCTGGCCCGCGCCGAAACGGCCACCGATGCCGCTCACCAGCGCGTCGAGGCCATCGTTGCCCACGAATACTTCCACAACTGGTCGGGCAACCGCGTGACCTGCCGCGACTGGTTCCAGCTGTCGCTCAAGGAAGGCTTCACCGTGTTCCGTGACTCGGGTTTCTCTGCCGACATGAACTCGGCCACGGTCAAGCGCATCCAGGACGTGGCGTACTTGCGTACCCATCAGTTCGCTGAAGATGCCGGCCCCATGGCCCACGCCGTGCGCCCGGACAGCTTTATCGAGATCTCCAACTTCTACACCCTGACCGTCTATGAAAAGGGCTCGGAAGTGGTCGGCATGATCCACACCTTGCTCGGCGCCGAGGGCTTTCGCAAAGGCAGCGACCTGTATTTCGAACGCCATGACGGCCAGGCTGTGACCTGCGACGACTTCATCAAGGCCATGGAAGACGCCAACGGCGCCGACCTCAGCCAGTTCAAGCGCTGGTACAGCCAGGCCGGCACCCCACGCCTGGCGGTGAGCGAGGCCTACGATGCGGCGGCCAAGACCTACAGCCTGACCTTCCGCCAGAGCTGCCCGCCGACCCCGGACAAGGTCGAAAAACTGCCCTTCGTAATCCCGGTGGAGCTGGGCTTGCTGGACGGGCAGGGCGCCGGCATTGCCTTGCGTCTGGCCGGTGAAGCGACGGCGGGCGACACTTCGCGGGTAATCTCGGTGACCGAAGCGGAGCAGACGTTTACCTTCGTCGACATTGCTGAAAAACCCTTGCCTTCGTTGCTGCGGGGTTTCTCGGCGCCGGTGAAGCTCAGCTTCCCTTACAGCCGCGATCAATTGATGTTCCTGATGCAGCACGACAGCGACGGTTTCAACCGCTGGGATGCTGGCCAGCAATTGGCCGTGCAGGTGTTGCAGGAGCTGATCGGCCAGCATCAGGCGGGCCAGCCGCTGAAGCTCGATCAACGCCTGATCGACGCGCTGCGCACGGTGTTGAGCGATGAAAGCCTGGACCAGGCCATGGTTGCCGAAATGCTTTCGCTGCCGAGTGAAGCCTACCTCACGGAAATCAGCGAAGTGGCGGATGTGGACGCCATCCACGCTGCCCGCGAGTTTGCCCGTAAGCACCTGGCCGACCACCTGTTCGAAGGGTTGTGGCTGCGCTACCAGGCCAACCGCGAGCTGTCCAAGCAAACGCCTTACGTGGCCGAGGCCGAGCACTTCGCCCGGCGTGCCCTGCAGAACATCGCGCTGTCGTACTTGATGCTCAGCGGCAAGCCGGAAGTATTGGCGGCCACCCTGGATCAGTTCGACACCAGCGATAACATGACCGAGCGCCTGACGGCGTTGGCGGTGCTGGTGAACTCGCCGTTCGAAGCAGAGAAAGCCCAGGCCTTGGCGGTGTTTGCCGAGAACTTCAAGGACAACCCGCTGGTCATGGATCAATGGTTCAGCGTACAGGCCGGCAGCACCTTGCCGGGCGGGCTGGCGCGGGTCAAGGCGTTGATGCAGCACCCGGCGTTCACCATCAAGAACCCCAACAAGGTGCGCGCGCTGGTGGGCGCCTTTGCCGGGCAGAACCTGATCAACTTCCATGCGGCGGATGGCTCGGGTTACCGCTTCCTGGCGGACCTGGTGATCCAACTCAATACCTTGAACCCGCAGATCGCCTCGCGCCAACTGGCGCCGTTGACCCGCTGGCGTAAATACGACAGCGCACGGCAGGCGCTGATGAAAGCGGAGCTGGAGCGCATCCTGGGCGCGGGTGAGCTGTCCAGCGATGTGTTTGAGGTGGTCAGCAAGAGCCTGGCGTAAACCTCATTGCTTTATGTAGGAGCGAGCTTGCTCGCGAGAAACTCACAGGCGCCGCGTTCATTCAGGAAGCACGCGTCATCGTTGACGTTTTTCGCGAGCAAGCTCGCTCCTACAGACGGCAGGATTAATCCCTGACACTAGGCCGACTCATAACTTCGGCGTGTACGCTCTATCTCTTCGACCAACCGGTCAATGCCCGCCAACCGCGCCCGGTTGTCATGATCCCAGGGATGAAAGCCCGGCTTGAAGTAATGCAGCCACGGCCGGAACATCCGTGGAAACACGCCTTTGGGCCCATACAAGAATTTAACCATGCGCCACAGCCCCTTCAGCGTGCCACCCGAAGTGCGGTCGGCAATCAACAGGCGCACGTGAAAATCCAGCACCACCACCCAGAACAGCACGCTGGTGGTCAGCATGGTGCCGGTGCGCAGCAAGTAACGCGCAGGCCCTGGCTTGATCACCCTGTTCCACACATCGAACGCCACGGCTTTATGTTCGGTTTCTTCCAGGGCGTGCCAGTACCACATTTGCTGGTACCCCTTGAGTGAGTCGCCAAAGCGCGACGGGTCGCTCAGCAAGATTTCCGCGAGCATGGCGGTGTAGTGTTCCAGGGCGATGGTCACCGCCAGGTTGAACGACGGCGGCAGGTGTTTTTTTTGCAGATCGAGGAAGAACTTCAGGCGACGGTCGAGGGTATGCGCCGGCAGGCCGGCCGCTTGCAGCAAATCGTTGTAGGCCACGTGCTCGCGGCTGTGCATGGCCTCCTGGCCGATAAACCCCTGGATCTCTTTTTTCAGTTCGGCATCGTCGATCTGCCCACGGTAGTGGCGCACGCTGTCCATGAAGAACAGCTCGCCCTGGGGAAACAGCAACGACAGGGCATTGAAGAAATGGCTGACCACCGGCCCTTGTTCGTGCCAGTTCTTGATGCGCTCGGCAGGCAAGGCAAAACGGATATCGCGACGGATCGGCAACATGCTGCATGCTCCTGTTCAGAGTCGGGGCTCGTCGTTGGTTTCAAACACTGGCGTGCGCGGTTTGGGCGCCATGCGTTTGCTGGCAAACACCACCAGCGCCTGATAGGCCGCCGGCAGGCAACGGGCGAGCAGGTCGAGGAAATAGGCATCGCGGCCAATCAGCACGCGGCGCTTGTTTTTGCGTACGCCTTGCAGGATCACGTTGGCGGCCTGGTCGGCGTCGGTGATGAAGAGTTTTTCGAAATCGGCGCGGGCTTGTTGCTCACTGTGGATGAGAAAACCGGTCATGTTCGCGTCGATGCGGCTGCTGCGGCAGATGTCGGTACGAATGCCACCGGGGTGTACACAGGTAGCCGACACGCCGCAGCGTTGCAGGTCGAGTTCCTGGCGCAAGGCTTCGGTGAAACCGCGCACGGCGAACTTGGTGGCGTTGTAGCCGCTCATGCCCGGCTGGGCGAACAGGCCGAACACGCTGGACGTATTGATGATATGCCCGTCGCCGCTGGCCTTGAGGTACGGCAGGAATGCCTTGGTGCCATGCACCACTCCCCAGAAGTTGATGCCGACGATCCATTCCAGGTCGGCGTAATCCACCCCTTCGACGGTGCTCGACAGCGCCACCCCGGCATTGTTGAAGACCAGGTTGACCTGGCCGTGCTCGGCCGCGCAGCGCGCTGCCCACTCCTGCATGGCTTGGCGGTCGGAGACGTCCAGCACCTGGGTGGTGACGGTAACCGGCGACAAAGTCGAGGCGCGGATCAGGTCCTGGGTCTGTTCCAGGCCCTGGCTGTTTTTGTCTGCCAGCGCCAGGTGGCACCCTTCCCGGGCCAGGGCCAAGGCCAGTGCGCGGCCCATGCCGGAAGCCGCGCCCGTGATCGCCGCGACGCGGCCGTTGAATGACTTCATGACAGGCTGCCTTCTGTGGTGGAGTGGGGCGTTGCAACCGCACGCGGGAGGGCGGGCGCCGGCGCCTGGCTGACGCTGTAGTCCTTGAGGGCAAAATGCCGGGTGACCTGTTTGAAGCGCCAGGTCGAGCCGGGCCACAGCGTGGTGTTCTTGCCGGTGCGCGGGTCGAGGTACCAGCTCTGGCAGCCGCCGGTGTTCCAGATGGTGCGCTTGAGCTTGTCCTGCAACTGCTGGTTGTAGGCGTGCTCCACGGCAGGTTTGACCTCCACCGTGGTGATGCGCTGGCGCTGCATGTGTTTCAGGGCATCGAGGATGTACGCCACCTGGGCCTCAATCATCAGGATCATCGAGTTATGCCCCAGGCCGGTGTTGGGGCCGACGATCAAAAACAGGTTCGGGTAGCCCGGCACGGTGGTGCCTTTATAGGCATGGGCGCCATCGCGCCAGGCGTCCATCAGGTCGATGCCGTCACGGCCGATGATGCAGCCACGGGGCAACGGGTCGCTGGCCTGGAAACCGGTGCCGAAGATCAGGCAATCGGCGGGGTGCTTGATGCCGTCGGCGGTGATCACGCCGTCGGCTTCGATGCGCAGCACGCTGTCGGTGACCACCTCGACATTGCTGCGCGAGAGCGCCGGGTAGTAATCGTTGGAGATCAGCACGCGCTTGCAGCCGATGGTGTAGTCCGGCGTCAGGGTTTTGCGCAGGGAAGGGCGGGCCACCTGTTTGCGCAGGTGACGCAGGGCGATTTTCTGCACCATTTTCATCAGGCGCGGATGCAGGGCAAAGCCCACCACGCGGCCTTCCAGTGCCCAGTAAAGCGCAGCGCGCACCAGCTTTTGGGTGAGCGGTACGTGCTTGAACAGCCAGCGTTCGGCGGCGGTAATCGGGCGGTCGGGCTTGGGCATGATCCACGGCGGTGTGCGCTGGAACAGGTCCAGGTGCGCTACCTGCGGGGCGATCTGCGGCACGAACTGGATGGCGCTGGCGCCGGTGCCAATCACCGCCACGCGCTTGCCCTTCAAGGAATACTCATGGTCCCACTGCTGGGAGTGGAAGCGCTTGCCCTTGAAACTCTCCAGCCCTGGGATGTCCGGCATTGCCGGGCGCGACAAGCCCCCCATGCCTGACACCAGCACCCGTGCGCTGACCTGGCGACCGTCGCTGAAGGTCAGCTGCCAGCGCTGCTGCTGTTCATCAAACAGCGCACGTTGCAGGCCCATGCCAAAGCGCAGGTAGGGCGCCAGCTCAAAGCGCCTGGCGCAGTCTTCCAGATAGGCACGAATCTCGGGTTGCGCCGCGAACTGTCGTGTCCAGTTCGGGTTGGGCGCGAAGGAAAACGAATACACGTGGGACTGCACGTCGCAGGCGCAACCTGGGTAGTGGTTGTCGCGCCACGTACCGCCGAGGGTCTCGGCCTGTTCGGCAACAAAGAAGTCGGTGAGCCCGGCTTCCTTGAGTTTGATCGCCATGCACAGGCCCGCGAATCCGGAGCCAATGATGGCGATGTCGATTGAGTCACGGGGGGCATTCATAGGGCTGCCTCGTCAATAAAACGCTTGGGCATCGGATGTGCTCCTGTTTTTGTTTTGTCTTTTAGATAGAACACCATTGCAAAGAAAAATTGAATTAATTATTTTAAAAAAGATTTTAAATAATCTACCTGAAAAATTCGCCTACGCTAGGGCCTTGTTGCGCATGAGCGATTTGTCCGACGGACGAACGTGGAATGCATGAAGTTCAGGTCCAGGGTGTGGACGATGGCTGAGGCCAGGCCAATTCCGGTCGGGTCGCCAGCAGCAGGGAAGCAGAGGACCGAGCTATGGCTGTGGAGTGGGTTGTCGCTGCGGGTGTGCTGGTGGGCGCCAGCGCGGCGTTATGGGGCTTGAGTGCCTGGATGACGCGGCGCATTGAAGCGACCGTGCCGATCAACGGGCGCTTCGTCGAGGTGGATGGCGAGCGCTTTCATTATGTCGAAGAGGGCAAGGGCCCGCCGCTGGTGATGATCCACGGGCTGATGGGCAGCAGTCGCAACCTGACCTATGCCTTGTCCGGCCAGTTGCGTGAGCACTTTCGGGTTATCAGCCTCGACCGGCCGGGCTCAGGCTATTCCACCCGGCACAGCGGCACGCCGGCAGACTTGCCAGCCCAGGCGCGACAAATCGCGGCTTTCATCAAGACGCTGGACCTGGACAAACCGCTAGTGCTTGGGCACTCCCTGGGCGGCGCGATTGCCCTGGCGCTGGCCCTCGACCATCCCCATGCGGTATCCGGGTTGGTGCTGGTTGCGCCCTTGACTCACCCCCAACGCATGCTGCCGCTGGTGTTCCTGTCTCTGGCCGTGCGCCCGGCCTGGCTGCGGCGCTGGGTGGCCCACACCTTGACCCTGCCCATCGGCCTGCTGACCAAAGACTCGGTGGTGAAGGGCGTATTCGCCCTCGATCCTGCGCCGCCAGACTTCGCCAGCCGTGGCGGCGGTTTGCTGGGCATGCGACCCGACAATTTCTACGCCGCGTCCACCGAGATCAACCAGGTCAACGACCACCTGCCGGAGATGGTCAAGCGTTACCCCCAACTGACCCTGCCCATCGGCCTGATCTACGGTGGGCAAGACAAGGTGCTCGACTTCCAGAAACACGGCCAGGCCCTGGCCAGCAAGGTGCCAGGGCTGAAAATGCAGGTGATCGAAGGCCGCGGGCATATGTTGCCGATCACCGCCACCGAGCGCGTGGCGGCGCTGGTGGAGCAGGTGGCCAAGCGGGTTCGACCCGGTGAAAACGTCAGGCAGTTACAGCCATCTGTAGCCTTGGCGAGCAAATAACGGCGCCACTCGACTGCGGTTCATTAGCGTTGATGCCTGCCCTGAATACCTGACCCAATGGCTGAAAAGAGACTGATCGGTCACGGTAAAAAGGGCTGGAGAAACTAGTTGACGACCTAACGATTCCGCGCTATTTATTTAAAAAAATTATTTCAATGTGTAATTTGAAATTATTTTTGAAATGCCTAAGAGCGAATAAAATAATGAAAAAAACGCCTTTTATCGCATGCATGATTTCTCGCAGCAGTCAGCGCACCGCTGCCGCATTGCCTACCGTATGTGTACGGAGGCTGCCATGAACCAGACGCTGGCAGCGGCGACCGTGTGGGCCGACGGCAAACGCCACCTGTGGTGGCTCGGCATCATGCCGCTGGCCACTCCCTTACTCTCCGGCGCCCTTGCCATCACCACAGGCGTGCAACAACTGTGGTGGGTGGGCGTACTGGTGATCTTCGGTTTGATCCCGCTGATTGACGGCCTGCTCGGCGAAGACGTCAGCAACCCGCCCGAATCTGCGGTCAGCCACCTTGAATCCCAACGCTACTACCGCTGGATCGTCTACACCGGCGTGCTGTTTGTGATTTCCTCCGTGGTCATCACCGGTTGGCTCGCTGCTGGCGGTATCGACTGGATCATCAACGGCGGCCTGTTGCACGCCACGGCCAGCCTGGAACCCTCGAACTGGCTGGCCAAGACCGCTGCATTCATCACCGCGCGCACCGAACTGCACGGCGAAATCAGCTGGTTGACCTATGTGGGCATGGCCATGTCCACCGGTGCCGCCACCGGCATTGCCATCAACACCGCCCATGAGCTGGGGCACAAACCCAAGCCCCTGGAAGTGTTCCTGGCCAAGGTCACCCTGGCGCCGACGTTCTATGGGCACTTCTACACCGAACATAACCGTGGCCATCACGTCCGGGTCGCCACGCCGGAAGACCCGGCCAGCTCGCGCCTCGGTGAAAGTTTCTGGGCATTCCTGCCGCGTTCGGTGTGGTTCAGCGCCGTGTCGGCCTGGAACCTGGAGCGCGAACGCCTGCGCAAACTCGGCCTGCCGGCCCTGCACTGGAAGAACGCGGTGCTCAGCGCCTGGATGTACAGCGTGGTGTTGTGGGGCGCGATGATTGCCTGGCTGGGGGCGGCGGTGATTCCGTTCCTGATTATCCAGGGCATCTACGGGTTCTCGTTGCTGGAAGTGGTGAACTACGTCGAGCATTACGGCCTCAAGCGTCAGAAGTTGCCCAACGGCCGTTATGAACGCTGCTCGCCGCGTCACTCGTGGAACAGTAATCGGATTGTCACCAATATCTTTCTGTTCCAGTTGCAACGGCACTCCGATCACCATGCCAACCCCACGCGTAGTTATCAGTCGCTGCGTCACTTTGATGAATCACCGCAACTTCCGTATGGCTACGCCAGCATGATTGTCTGGGCCTATGTGCCGTACTTGTGGCGGCGGCGCATGGACCATCGCGTACTCAATCACTATGCCGGTGATATCACTCTGACCAATCTTCAACCGTCAAAGCGATTGAAGTACCTGGAGAAGTACAGCGGTAGCGCCAAGCCATTTTGAGATGAAGTAAGCCTTCAGGGTGGACTCGGGATCTGTGTATCGCGCAGGTCCTTATTGCCCGGAATATTGAATGCAAGCACCTGGTTTGACCCTACAACAATAATTTCAAGGGAAGGACGTACACCATGCAAAGTTCTGCCAAGTTCACCGCCCACATCCTGTTAGCGGCCATGGGCCTGATTGCGTATCACCAGGCCCAGGCTGCGCGTATCGAACCCGCTGGCAGTGCCTTCACTGCCCAGGGGCCTATCAGCTTCTCCAAAGGCAAGCTCATCAGTGCCGATTGCACCATCAAGGTGGCCGGCAAGGTTGCAGCCGATGGTTCATCGGTGAATGTGGACAAAGTCGAGTTCGACGGTGGCCTCAAGTGCAGCCGTGTCGAAGCCATCAACTTGCCCTGGGTGTTAATCGCCAAAGACACAAAAAGCGGCTCCATGTCGAAGATCAGCGTGGATGTGCATGCCTTTGGCCTGGGCGGCAAGTGCGGGCCTTCGACGGCCGACGGTACCTGGGATAACGCCACCGGCAAGTTGGAAGCCAGCGATGTGGCGATTGGCGAAGACTGCAAGATCAAGACGGTTTCGATCAAGATGCCGCCCAACTTCAAAGTTGTCGAATAACACGCTCCGACTGTTGTAGCGGTACATGCATTGAAATTTGGCTGGAAAGGGAAGTTCTGCAGTTTCACCGTGACCTCTCGATCATGGCCATTACCCCTGGCGAAATGAATCGCCATAACATGTGAGGAAAAACAATGAAAAGCTTGAAAACCCTCGTTTGTGCAACTTCGTTTGCTCTGTGCTTTGGCGCTGCGTCGATGGCGAGTGCGGCTTCCGTTTCTCCAGACGGTCCGTTCTCGACTAACGCCGGTACCATCGTGGTGAAGTCACCTTCGTCCTTTGGTGCAGCAGTGACGTGCGGCATTACCTTTACCGGCAACGTTAGCGGTGGCGTGGCTTCTATCAACGGTGCTTCCCTGACCGGCGGCGGTCTGTGCGCACTGCCCACGCTGACTAACCTGCCTTGGGTTCTCACCGCAGCGACGGGCACCACCGGCACTGTGACCAACGTAGGCTACAAAATCTCCTCGATCCCGGCCACTAACTGCGGACCTACCACCATTGCCGTGGCTTGGACTCCAGGTACCAAGACACTTTCGGCTACCAACCAGTCGCTGACCGGCAACTGCACCGTCGTATCGCTGAGTGTTGTTGCCCCGACACTGACGGTTAACCCATAAGCATGTGACTCCTGAGGGCTGATCACCCATTGAAAGACCGATGCCTCACGCGAGGCATCGGTTGGGCAGGGTACTTACGGTCTGCCTACGGCCACACGACCCACCGGCAGGGGCCGGGCGAAATAATAATAAGGAGCAGCGCATGAATAATAAGAAACAACACGCTCACACGTTACTCGGGTTGGCGCTGTTGGGAGGTTTGATGACCACGGGACATGTGCAGGCGGGCGGCTTCTCTACGCCAACCTACGGTGCGCCCGGCTGGGGCCGCGCGTTTGGCGGCGGTTCATTGTTCAAGAACGACCCCAGTGCCGCGTACAACAACCCGGCAGCCATGGCCTTCATTGACTCAACTATCGCGCAGCAGACAGTGGATTATGCTCGGGTCAAGATCAAATATTCGGGTCAGGCTTTTGACCACAACGGTAATCCAGTGACCAATACGCCAGTATTGGACGATCAGGGCAACATGGGCGATCCGACACTCAATAACAACAACGGGGGGCAAGGTGGCTTTACCGCGTGGCTGCCAACCGGCTTCCTGGTGATTCCAATCGGCGACCGCTTTGCTTTTGGCTTGAGCCAGGTGGTCCCCCAGGGCATGAGAACAACTTGGAACGAAGACTCCAAGCTGCGGGATTTTGCAGTCGACACCAAAATTGAGACCGTTGGCCTGACAGGCTCACTGTCGTTCAAGGTCAATGACCAGTTTTCGGTCGGCGGTGGCGCCATCGTCCAACGCAGCCAGGGATTTGTCAGCCAGAACGTCGACTTGCTGGCAGCGGCGGACGTCTCTCCCGGACTCGGCGGGACCGGCTTTCCGACCGGTGTAGGGCATTCGTTGATGCGTGTGAAAGTCGATAATATCTCGGTCGGTTGGTTTGGCGGTGTGGTATGGAAGCCGACGGCGCAAGACACACTGGGCTTGAACTATCACGCCAAAATCAAAAACAAGATGACCGGCAAATACAATGTCTATACGGATGCTATCGGTCGCAACGCGATGACCAATCCTATTGGACCGAACGGCGAAACACTGGTTGAAATGGCGTATCCCGGGCTGAAGCTTTTCCCGGACGGGGCGCATGCCAGCACTCAGTTGGATATTCCGGCGACTGCGGCGATTGACTGGGTACACCAGTTCAATGATCGCTGGACATTGGGTGTCAGCGCCCAGTGGACTGAATGGTCGTCGTTCAAAGACCTGACACTCAAGTCGCAAGGCTCGACTATTGTTGCCATCCCGTACAACTACAAGAACGCTTGGATGACCTCGATCGGTGGCGACTATAAAGCCACTGACGAACTTACCCTGCGTGCCGGTGTAGCTTACGACCAGACACCTACCCGTAACTCCACGCGCGACCCCCGGATCCCCGACGGCGACCGCTACTTCCTGGCGTTTGGTGCCGGCTATGACATCAAGGCTGTGCCTGGTCTGTCAGTGGATGCCGCGTATTCGCACCAATTCGTCCAGAAGGTCAATCTGAAGACCAAGAACGTTGACCGCCTTGGAGGCGCGCAGCTGGACGGCAAAGCTGAATCGTCAGGTGATGTGGTCAGTCTGTCGGCTACCTATAAGTTCTAAAGGGCATGCGGGGCAGTTGTCGAGCAGGGTTCCCAGCGCACCTGGAGACCCTGCCAGCGCTGTTTAGGCTGTTCTGATTCCTTATTCCACAAGGCTGAGTTGTTCAGCCTGATTTTTTTCGTCAACGCACTAAATAAAAATTTCAAAACATAATTTGAATTTATGATTTGAAGTTTGTAGTGTGGTTTTACGCCCTGAATCAAGTAGAGGTATCCCCATGCTTATCTGGTTATTGGTGGGTCTCGCCGCCGCGATTGCCCTGGCGTATCGACAAGCCGCCGCCACCTTGTGGCTGGGCGCTGGCCTGGTCTGGTTGGCGGCGGGTTACCTGTTCAACGCGGTGGCCGTGCCGGGCATTACCCTGGCGGCGGTGCTGGTGGTGCTGCCCGCCTTGGTGCTGGCGGTCAAACCGCTGCGCCGCAAGCTGCTGACCGCCAAGGCCCTGGGCCTGTTTCGTACAATCATGCCGGCGATGTCCGACACCGAGCGGGCGGCCATCGAGTCCGGAACCGTGTGGTGGGATGCCGAGCTGTTCAGCGGCAAGCCCGACTGGCAGCGTCTGCTGCAAGCCGCGCCGGCCAGCCTGAGCGCCGAGGAGCAAGCCTTCCTCGACAACGAAGTCGAAACCCTGTGCGACATCGCCAACGACTGGGAAACCACGCAGGTCTGGCAGGACATGTCCCCCGAAGGCTGGCAGTACACCAAGGATGCCGGGTTCCTCGGCATGATCATTCCCAAGCAGTACGGCGGCAAAGGCTTCTCCCACTATGCGCATTCCCAAGTGGTGATGAAGCTGTCGACACGCTGCTCGGCGGCAGCGATTTCGGTGATGGTCCCCAACTCCCTCGGCCCGGCCGAGCTGTTGCTGCATTACGGCACCGACGCCCAGCGCAACTACTACCTGCCGCGCCTGGCACGCGGTGAAGACATCCCGTGTTTCGCCTTGACCAGCCCGTATGCCGGCTCCGATGCAGGCGCGATCCCCGACCTGGGCATCGTCTGCAAAGGTATGCATGAGGGCGAGGAAGTACTGGGTTTCAAAGTGACCTGGGACAAGCGTTACATCACCCTCGGCCCGATTGCCACGGTGCTGGGCCTGGCGTTCCGCGCCGAAGACCCGCAGGGCCTGCTTGGCGCGCCAGGTTCCCTGGGCATTACCTGTGCGTTGATCCCCACCTCCCATCCAGGCGTAAACAGCGGCCGGCGTCACTGGCCGTTGAATGCGGTCTTCCAGAACGGCCCAACCACCGGCAAGGATGTGTTCATTCCCTTGGAGTGGGTGATCGGTGGTCGCGAACAAATCGGCAACGGCTGGCGCATGTTGATGGAATGCCTGGCGGCAGGCCGCGCGATTTCCCTGCCATCGGCCAACGTCGGCCTGGGTAAAGTGGCGGTGCGCGGTACCACCGCCTATGCGGCGATGCGCAAGCAATTCGGCCTGCCCATCGGCAAGTTCGAAGGTGTGCAGGCGCCATTGGCGCGTATGGCCGGGCATCTGTATGCGTGTGATGCGGTGCGCAAGGTGTCGGTGGCGTCCCTGGATGCCGGCGAGAAACCCTCGGTGATCTCGGCCATTGCCAAGTACCACGTCACCGAGCGGGCGCGGATCATCGTCAACGATGGTATGGACATCGTCGCCGGCAAAGGCATCTGTATGGGCCCCAATAACTTCCTCGCCCGTGCCTACCAGCAAAGCCCCATCGCCATTACGGTGGAGGGCGCGAACATCATGACTCGCTGCCTGATCATCTTTGGGCAGGGCTTGATTCGTTGCCATCCCTACGTGTTCCGCGAGATGGAAGCGGCGCACAACCCCGACCGACGCAAGGCTTTGGAAGACTTCGACAGCGCGATGTTCGGCCATGTGAGTTTTGTAGTGGCCAACACCGTACGCGCAGCGGTGCATGCCCTGACCGGCGGGCGCCTGATTGCGGCCCCGGCCAAGACCGACCCGGCGCTGGCTGCCTACTACCGCCAGGCCAATCGGCTGTCGGTGGTGCTGGCGCTGATCTCGGATATTTCCATGGGCGTGCTGGGCGGTGCCCTCAAGCGCAAGGAAAGTATCACCGGGCGCCTGGGGGATATTTTGTCGCAGCTGTACATCCTCTCTTGCGTGCTCAAGCGTTTCGAGGATGACGGCAGGCCCCAGGCGGACTTGCCGTTGGTGCACTGGGCGGCCCAGGACGCGTTGTTGCGCGCCCATGAAGCCTTGGCCGAAGTGCTCGACAACTACCCGTCAAAACCCGCTGCGGCGCTGGTGCGCACGTTGAGTTTTCCGTTTGGCATCCCGCTGCGCAAGCCGTCGGACCGCCTGTTGGCGCAGGTGGCGGAGGTGGTGCAGACCCCTGGCGAAACCCGCGACCGTTTGCTGGCCAATTCCTACATCCCGCGTCCGGAAGTCGACAAGCTGGCCTACGGCGAATTGGGTTTCCGTTTGCTGCCCCAAGTGGAGCTGATCGAGGCGCGGCTAAAACCCGCCATCAAGCAAGGCCTGCTCGGCCCGCTGCCGATTGCCGCCACGGCCTTCACCGATTGGCGCGTCAAGGCGCGGGCGCTGGACTTGATCAGCGACGACGAAGACGCCTTGCTGGCGCGCTATGTGGAGTACGCCGACCACGGTATCCAGGTGGATGACTTCCCCCAGGACTTTGGTTTGCTGGAGGCCCTGCAGCAGCGCAAGCAGGCGCTCGAGCCGGTCGCCAAGCGGCGCAGCGTCCCGGTCAATTAATAGAAACCCGGCCCCCACGTGGGAACTGGATTGCCCTAACTGTAGGAGCGAGCTTGCTCGCGAAAAACTCACAGGCGCCGCGTTCATTCAGGCAGCCCCGTTATCGTTGACGTTTTTCGCGAGCAAGCTCGCTCCTACAGAGGGCAATCCAGTTCCCCACATTTGATCGGGTTTACCAGCCAAGAACTGTGTTGTGAGTGGAACCCTCTATGAGTGACAGCTACCTTTCGTTCGTCAATTCCCCCTGGGGTCGGCGCCTGGCCCAGGCGGTCGGCTTGCCGCAACCCTTGGCACTGCAACGGCATCGCAGCGGCCAGGTTGGCCTGGCTAACCCGGTGATCATCGCCGGTGCAGGGCGCCTGGTGGCCTCGGTGCAGCGCATCTTCAGCGCCACCGACACCGTCGCCGCGACCCCGGCGACGCTCAAGGCGCCGTCCACGGTCAAGGTGCAAGGCGCGGTGTTCGACGCCAGCGGCGTGGCCGACCTGCAACAGCTGGATGAGCTCTACCTGTTCTTTCACAGCAATGCCAAACGCCTCGGCCAGCATGGCCGGGTGGTGGTACTCGGCACGGCCCCCGAGCATTGTAACGACTTGCCCCAGGCCATCGCCCAACGCGCCCTTGAGGGCTTGGTGCGGTCGCTGGCCAAGGAGCTGCGCCGCGCGATCACCGTGCAATTGCTGTACGTGGCGCCGGGCGCCGAAGACGCGCTGGACAGCAGCCTGGGGTTTTTCCTGTCGCGTCGTTCCGCCTATGTCTCGGGGCAAGTGGTGCGCCTGGAAAAACCGGTCGATGGCCACGCCGCCGTCAACTGGGACAAACCCTTTGCTGGCAAACGCGCCCTGGTCACCGGCGCCTCCCGTGGCATCGGCCTGGCAATTGCCCAGGTGCTGGCGCGCGACGGTGCCCATGTGGTGTGCGTCGACGTGCCCCAGGCCCAGCAAGCCTTGCAACAGGCGGCGACCAGCGTAGGCGGTTCGGCGTTGCCCCTGGATATCACCGCCGCTGACACCGCCGCGCTGTTGCACACCCACGTCAGCCAATACGGCGCCTTTGATGTGGTGGTGCACAACGCCGGGATCACCCGCGACAAGACCATCGCCAAAATGACCGAGGCCGCCTGGCGCAGTGTCCTGGCGGTCAATCTCGAAGCGCCGTTGCAGCTCAGTGAGGCCCTGCTCGACAGCCAGGGCGTGAACCCCGGCGGGCGCATTGTGTGCGTGTCGTCGATTTCCGGCATTGCCGGCAACCTGGGGCAGAGCAACTACGCCACGTCCAAGGCTGGCGTGATCGGCCTGGTGCAAGGCCTGGCACCGCATGCGGCAGGCCGGCAGGTCACGGTGAACGCGGTGGCGCCCGGCTTTATCGAAACCCAGATGACCGCCAAGATCCCGCTGATGATCCGCGAAGCGGGGCGGCGCATGAATTCGTTGTCCCAGGGCGGGCAACCCATCGACGTGGCCGAGACCATCGCCTGGCTGGCCCATCCGGCGTCGGGCGGGGTCAATGGCCAGGTGGTGCGGGTGTGCGGCCAAAGCCTGTTGGGAGCCTGACCGATGGACTACGTGACGCAGATCATCGACCCACCGCCGTCGCGCACGCAGTTGTTGCTCGACGGCCTGCGTGCCTTGCGCAAACCCAAGCTCGACGGTGCGCCGCCATTGCCTACAGCACGCCTGGTGCGCAGCGCGGTGGAGCTTTCGCCGGCCGGTATCGCCGCTTACGCACGGGCGTGCGGCTTTCGTCGCGAGCAGGGCGTGCCATTGTCCTATCCCCATGTGCTGGCGTTCCCACTGCACCTGCTGCTGCTGACCCGGCCGAGCTTCCCGTACCCGGCCAGCGGCATGGTGCACCTGGCCAATCGTATTCGTCAGCACCAGCGCCTGCACGAGGGCCAGGCGCTGCGCCTGGAGGTGTATTGCGAGCGCTGGGTGGCCCATCCGAAAGGGCAGGCCTTGAGCATCGCCACTCGGGCCTACAGCCAGGAAACCCTGGTGTGGGAAAGCGACAGTCTGTATTTGCGCCGTGACGTCAGCAATCCGGTGGGTGAACCCTGGAATGACCCTTTGCCGCTGCAGGAAGACGGCCTGTTACGCACCCAGCGTTGGGTGCTGCCCGCCGACCTGGGGCGACGCTTTGCCAAGGTCTCGGGGGATTTCAACCCCATTCACACCTCAATCATCGGTGCCAAACTCTTCGGCTTTCGTCGCGCCATCGCCCATGGCATGTGGACCCTGGGCCGCGCATTGGCAGCGCAACAGCCACCCGGTGGCCTGGACCAGGCCGAGGCCCATTGCGACTTCAAATTGCCGATCTTCCTGCCCGGCCAGGTCGCCCTGTGGGGCCACCCCGTGAGCGGGCCACGGCGCGAGTTCGAAGTGCGCAATTTCGCCGGGGACAAGCCCCATATGCGCGGGCTATTCATTTGCAAAGAGAGCCAGCAATGAGTGACTACAGCTTTACCCCAGCCCCGACCCGCCGCGTGGCGATTATCGGCGGCAACCGTATTCCCTTTGCGCGCTCCAACACGGTGTATGCCCACGACAGTAACCAGGACCTGCTGGTCGCCGCCCTGCAAGGGTTGGTCGATCGCTACAACCTGCATGGCCAGCGTTTGGGCGAGTTTGCCGCCGGGGCGGTGATCAAGCATTCGCGGGATTTCAACCTGGCCCGCGAGGCGCTGTTGTCCACCACCTTGTCCGCGCAAACGCCGGCCTATGATGTGCAACAAGCCTGCGGCACAGGGCTTGAAGCCGCGCTGCTGGTGGCGAATAAAATCGCCCTCGGCCAGATCGAAGTGGGCGTTGCCGGTGGCGCCGACACTACTTCCGACGCGCCCATTGGCATCAACGAATCCTTGCGCCATACCTTGCTTGCGGCCAATCGCGCCAAACGCCTGGGCGACAAGCTCAAAACCTTGTTGAAAGTACGCCCCTCGATGCTGTTCAAACCGTTGCTGCCGCGCAATGGCGAGCCGCGCACCGGGCTGTCCATGGGCGAGCACTGCGAAGACATGGCCAAGCGTTGGCAGATCAAGCGCCTGGCCCAGGACGAGCTGACCCTCACCAGCCACCAGCGCCTGGATGCGGCTTATAAACGCGGCTTCTTCGACGACCTGATCAGCCCCCATCGCGGCCTGGCCCGTGACAACAACCTGCGTGCCGATATCAGCCTCGAAAAGCTCGCAGGCTTGTCGCCGGCCTTCGACCGCCAGAACGGCACGCTCACCGCCGGCAACTCCACGCCCTTGACCGATGGCGCCTCGGTGGTGCTGCTGGCCAGTGAAGAATGGGCCGCCGCCAATGGCTGGCCGGTGTTGGCCTACTTGCGCACGGGCGAAACGGCCGCGGTGAATTTTGTCGACGGCACCGAGGGCCTGCTGATGGCGCCGGCTTACGCCGTGCCACGCATGCTTGCACGTGAAGGCTTGGGTTTTGCCGACTTCGATTTTTTCGAGATTCACGAAGCGTTCGCCGCCCAGGTGTTGTGCACGCTCAAAGCTTGGGAAGACGAGCAATATTGCCGCGAACGACTCGGCCTTGATGCCCCTCTGGGCGCCATCGACCGGGCCAAGATGAACGTCAACGGCGGCTCACTGGGCTGCGGCCATCCCTTTGCGGCCACCGGTGGCCGGCAATTGGCGGCGCTGGCCAAGGCCATCCACGAACGCGGCGGCGGTCGCGGCCTGATCTCGATCTGTGCGGCAGGTGGGTTGGGCATCACCGCCATCGTCGAAAAGTAGCGCTATCAAACACAACAATAAGGACACTGCGATGAACGCTATCAGCCTGGAACCCACCGAACGCATTTGGTTGAACACGTACCTGCCCGGCGTGCCGGCGGACATTGAGGCCGGGATCGAGGATTACCCGTCGCTGCGCGAAGTGTTCCTGGAGCACTTGGAAAAATTCCATGAGCGGATCGCCTACGTCAGCATCGGCACGGAAATGACCTATGCCGATTGGCGCACCCAGGGCATTGCCTTTGCCGCCTGGCTGCAGGGCCAGGGCGTGAAGAAGGGCGATCGCGTGGCCCTGATGATGCCCAACTGCTTGCAGTACCCGATCTGCCTGCTGGGCACGATCCTGGCCGGGGCGGTGGTGGTCAACGTCAACCCGTTGTACACCGCCCACGAACTCAAGCACCTGCTCAAGGACAGTGGCGCCGAGACCGTGGTGATCTTCGAAAATTTCGCGCATACCCTGGAAAAAGCCATGGTGGGCAGCAGCGTCAAGCGTGTGGTGGTCGCGGCCATTGGCGACTTGCTGGGCACCTTCAAGGGCGCGGCGATGAACTTCATTCTGCGCAGCGTGCAGAAGCAGGTGCCGGCCTTCAGGCTGCCCGGCTCGCTGCGTTTCAACCAGGTGCTCAAACAGGGCAGGGCCATGCACCATTTGCCGGTCAGCCTGGGCCGCGAAGAACTGGCCTTTTTGCAATACACCGGCGGCACCACCGGCGATGCCAAGGGCGTGATGCTCAGCCATCGCAATATCATTGCCAACCTGCTGCAAGCCAAGGCTTGGGTCGGTGACCAGTTAAACCTGCACAAGCAGGAAACCAACGTGACCTTGCTGCCGCTGTACCACATCTTCTCACTGACGGTGAACTGCCTGATGTTCATGTGCCTGGGCGGGCGCAATATCCTTATCGCCAACCCTCGGGACGTGAAGCGCGTGCAGATGATCCTGCGCAAGGAACGCTTCAATGGCATTGCCGGGGTGAACACGCTGTTCAATGGCTTGCTGGAAAACAAGGAGTTCTGTGCACGGGACTTTTCCGACCTGCGCCTGGTGATTGCTGGCGGCATGGCCACCCACACCGCCGTGGCCAAGCGCTGGAAGGAAGTGACCGGGCTGCCGATCATCGAAGGCTACGGGCTGACCGAGTGCTCGCCGGTGGTGAGCATCAGCCCCATTGATATTTCGCGCATGCGCGAGATGGAATTCACCGGCAGCATTGGTGTGCCGTTGCCCTCTACCTGGGTGCGTTTTATACGTGAAGACGGCGAACTGGCGGACATCGGCGAGCAGGGCGAGTTGCAAGTACGCGGCCCGCAAGTGATGCAGGGCTACTGGCAACGGCCGAAGGAAACCGCCGAGGTGCTGGATGCCCAGGGCTGGCTGTCTACCGGTGATATCGGCGTGATGGACGCACGCGGGTATATCCGCCTGGTGGACCGCAAGAAGGACATGATCCTGGTCTCGGGCTTCAACGTGTACCCCAATGAAATCGAGGACGTGGTGGCCATGCACCCTGGCGTTGCCGAAGTGGCGGCGATCGGTGTGGAAGATGCCGTGAGTGGGGAGAAGGTCAAAATCATCGTGGTGCGCAAGGATCCGACCCTGACCCAGGAGCAGATTCTTGCGCATTGCCGGGAATACCTGACGGGGTACAAGGTGCCAAAGTATGTGGAGTTTCGCATCACGGAATTGCCCAAGACAACGGTGGGCAAAGTACTTCGTCGGGCGCTGCGTTGATCTAAAGTGACGGAGACCCAAGAGTGGGGGGGATACCGCACCCTTAAACGCAAGCAGCGCAAGGTACGTGTCGACAATGGGAGGTTGTTCGATAGCTAACTGTATGCTGAGTTTGATGAGAGGATTTTTGAGGTGCTGGTGTTTTAAGTTATTAAGGTTATAACTAATGGGTATAGATGTCTGCAGGGTTTCACAGGTGTATTTAGAATGAAAGGTCTCTTAACTTAGGTGGCAGGGATGTTGCGGTTAACACTGCAATCGTGCCCTGAGGCACACTTAATGGAGATTCTTAAATGGTGAGCAAAAAATCGTCGGCCTTATTGCTTTCTGGCGCATTGTTTGGTGGTGTAATGGCTTCAACTTACGTGCGCGCAGAGACGCAGGTTTATAATCAACCTGGTACCCATTACTTCACCGCCCCACTAGGAGTTACAGTAAAAGTCACTGTGATCGGCGGTGGCGGCGGGGGTGGGGGCGGTGGGGGCGCTCTTGACCGGCTTTTGGTGAGAAGTCGTGGCGCTGGTGGCGGTGGGGGGGGCGCAGGTGGTGGTCTAGTGTGTTCGGTATCCACCGCGTCAAATCCAACCTTCACCATTACTGTCGGTAGCGGCGGCGCCGAGGGTAGCGCAGGAAAGAAAGGCAGTCACACCCAGCTCGGCACATCGGGTGGTAATGGAGGGGACGGCGCAAAAAGCATAGTTAATACAAATGACGGTGTTTATTCCGCTGATGGGGGCTCTGGTGGAGGCGGCGGCGGCGATGGTGGGCTTACAACCGCTAAACCTGGACATGGCGGAAACGGAGGCGCTGCCCACCTCCCGGAGAATCAAGGAAACAACTGTTCTACGTTTAAGATTGGGGGCGTTGGCGAAAGCGGAGGCCTTTACGGTGGCTCAGAAACTCCTGGCAATGGCGGAGACAGTTTAGGTCTGTGCAGCAACGCGGGTAAAGGTGGTAAAGGCGGCGTTGGCGGTATCGCTAACTCAAGCAGCCAGACTGGATATTCCGGCTCTCCAGGGCTCAAGGGGGGAGATGGCTGTGTCATTCTCGAATATTGACTTTCCCTTAACCGTTTTCATCAATATCGAGGCTGTAAAGAATGATTGTGGGTTCTTTATAGCCCCTGCGTATATCGTTTAAAAAAGGAAGGTATATTATGGCTCTTACTTTGGTTGATGTTTATGTGCTCCTGCGGCATGGGAAAACTATCCCAGGCCCAACACCTAATGATCCGGCCTATGGAAAGCAATACAAAACTTGGATTGATACCAGCACGACTACCGGGAAAGATCTCGCATTGATCATTGCTGGTTTGTGTGGGGCTCAGCCATTAAAAAGGTACGGCGACCAGCCCGCGTTATACTATTTTAGTAATGTTGCACCACTTGAAAAGCCTGAGGGGACGGAGTTTGTGCAAACAGCACAACAGTTGAGAGTAAGAGGCTTGCCAAATTTAATGGATGTGCCGTCCATGTCAGGAGTTCCTATTTGGGAGGTAAGCCTACTTGCAGAAAAGCAGGTTAGCGAGGCTGGTTTGATTTTTTGCCAAACGTTTCGTTATCGATACTAGTATTATATGACAAGGAGTATTTCCGGTGGTCCGCGATGCCTAGGCACTCGCGGACTAGCTGACTTTAATTTAAAGTACCGTGCCCTCTACCTCCCCAAAATTTTTGGGTTGACTGTTTTTGAGTGGCCCGTGCGCGCTGACCTTGACCCAACGTTCTTCGAGGGCTGCCACGCGAATCGCTGTCGCCAATCGCTCTATCTCCCATGCAGCCTCGAAGTCGGTGCCATCCGCACCTTGCCCCGCCAGCGCCATGATCAACTCCTGCACCTCCAGCGTCTTCAACTCGTTGTAGCCCAACTGATGCCCCGCCGCCGGGCTGAACGCCGCATAGCCGGGCAGGGCAGGGCCAGCCAGCAGGCGCTGGAAACCGTCCTGGCCGATGCGGCACAGGCGCAGTTCATTCAAGCGTTCCTGGTCAAACGCCAGCGTGCCTTGGGTACCGCTGATCTCGAAACTCAGATGGTTCTTGTAGCCGTGCTTGAGCCAACTGCTGCTCACCGTGCCACGGGCGCCGTTGGCAAAGCGCAACAGGGCGTGCACCTGGTCATCCACGGCAATGGTTTTTGAGGTCGGGCTGCCGGCGGTGGCGGGGCGCTGGCTGTGTACGGTCTGGGTATCAGCACAAACATGGGTTACCTCGCCCACCAGATAGCGGGCCATCGACAGCAAATGGCTGCCCAGGTCGGCCAGGGCGCCGCCAGCATGCTCCACTTCGCAGCGCCACGACCAAGGGGAAGCCGGGTCGGCCATGAAGTCTTCGCTGAACTCACCTTGAAAACTGATGATCTGGCCCAATTCGCCCTGGGCAATCATCTGCCGCGCCAGCACGATCATCGGATTGTGCTGGTAGTTGTAGCCGACCCGAGTCACCACCCCGGCGGTATGGGCGGCGCGGCGCATGGCATCGGCTTGTTCAAGGCTGACGGCCAGGGGCTTTTCGCAATACACGGCTTTACCCGCCGCTATCGCGGCCATGGCCATGGGGTAATGCAAATGGTTGGGGGTGGTGATGGCTACGACGTCGACTGTGGGATCGTTGACCAGCGCTTGCCAGTCACCGTGGGCCTGGGCAAACCCCCAGGCGCTGGCGCAACGCTGGGCGCGCTCGGTGTCGGCATCGGCCAGGGCGGCCAGCTTGAGGTGCACCGGCAGTTCAAATACCGCCCGCGCGTTATTGAACGCCAGCGCGTGGGCGCGGCCCATGAAGCCTGTGCCGATCAAGCCGATTCCGAGTTCACGCATCGTCGTGGTCCTTTGGATTATTGTTTTCAGGAAGCCTATTAATGGAATAAATATTCTCTAAATTCAATAGATGGAATAAAAATTCATTGCGCCTGATCGCTCACCACTTGATCAGCGGCCGTTCGACTTTTGTGCGAGTCCAACCATTTTTGTACATGCAGTCCTTGATCAACGTTTCCCGAGGCAGGCGGTTTTTATCCGTATAGCTGTACTCGGTGTCGGTCTGTTCATTCTTTTTCCTGCAAGTGCTGTCGTCACTCGAGCAGGTTGAGCGTTTGGACGTTGCCGACGCCCTCACGTTATTGGGGGGCAGTGCCCTTAGCGCATCCGCTTCACACGCTGCTTGCTGATGCTTGCGTTGCTCGCGGGAGGCATCGGCCTTGACCCACGTTCGATCGTAGGTCGTACAGGAAACCAGTAGCAGGCAAGACACTAATAGGGTTAGGGCAGGGGTTTTCATGGCTGGCGCGTCCTTATGGCAAGGTTTGAGCGCCGATTGTGGTTCAGCTTGCAAAGGGCCAGCCAGTAAGCCGTTTCCGAATAGGCCCGTCGAAATTTCCGATATCGCACGTTAAAACGCCATCATTGCGCCGAATGCTCGGCTATTCACCCTTCGCTTTGCAGCCATCAGTTAACAAAAGATAACGTAGCGCCGATTGTCAGACGATTCCAAAGCCCGATAGGATGGCTCCTGCTTCCTCCAGGCGCTCTAGATTGCAGGTTTCAAGGTCCTGGCAGAGAAGACGACCTAACAATAATAAATGGGAGAAAGGTCTATGAGTGAGCCTGTCATGGGTTGGGTTGTTTGCCGCCCACGCGCCGCACGCAGGGTTGCGTTGCTGGCCACAGCGCTCTCGCTGCTTGCTGGCAGCGTATTGTCGCTGCCGGTGCTGGCCGCCAGCGATACCCCCGCCGCCGCAGTCTTTGCGATTGAATCCCCCAAGGCCGCCAAAGGCTTGATGATCGACGTGGTTCACGCGGGCAAGCGCCTGGTGGCGGTCGGTGATCGTGGGCATATCCTTTATTCCGATGACCAGGGCAACACCTGGGCCCAAGCCAAAGTACCCACCCGGCAACTGCTCACGGCGGTGTTTTTCGTTGATGATCAGCACGGTTGGGCCGTCGGCCATGATGCGCAGATTCTTGCCAGTACCGATGGCGGCGCCACGTGGACCCAGCAATATCAAGACCTCAAACGCGAAGCGCCGTTGCTCGATGTGTGGTTCAACGACGCCAACCACGGCCTGGCCGTGGGCGCCTACGGTGCGCTGATCGAAACCACCGACGGCGGCAAAACCTGGAACGACGTCAGCGAGCGTCTCGACAACGAAGACCAGTACCACCTCAACGCCATCGCCCAGATCAAGGGCGCCGGCCTGTTTATCGTCGGTGAGCAAGGCAGCATGTTTCGCTCCAGTGACGACGGCCAGACCTGGGAAAAACTCGAAGGCCCCTACGAGGGTTCACTGTTTGGCGTGATCAGCACCGCACAGCCGCAAACCCTGCTGGCGTATGGGTTGCGCGGCAACCTCTACCGCTCCAGCGATTTCGGCAGCACCTGGGAGCAGGTCCAATTGAACGCGGCACGTGGTGCGCTGGAGTTTGGCCTGTCGGGTGCGACCTTGCTGGAGGACGGTTCTATCGTCGTGGTCGGCAACGGCGGCAGCGTCGTGGTCAGCCATGACGACGGCCAGACCTTCAGTGTGTTCAATCGCCCAGACCGCATTTCACTCTCGGCGGTCACGGCGGCAGGCAATGGCAATTTGATCCTCGCGGGGCAGGGTGGCGTGCGGGTTGCCACTTCGGCCGGCGCAGAGCTCTCAAAATAATAAGAAGGCGGGGATTCAATGAGCAGTCATCACAACGATAAAGCGACCTTTCTTGAGCGTCTGATCTTCAACAATCGCCCGGCGGTGATCGTCATCTGCCTGCTGGTGAGCCTCTTCCTGTTCTGGCAGGCGACCTTGATTCGCCCGTCCACCAGCTTTGAAAAGATGATCCCCCTCAAGCACCCCTTCATCGAAAAAATGATGGAGCACCGCAACGATTTGGCCAACCTGGGCAACACCGTGCGTATTTCGGTGGAGGCCAAGGACGGCGACATCTTCACCAAGGAGTACATGGAGACCCTGCGCCAGATCCACGACGAGGTGTTCTACATCTCCGGTGTGGACCGCTCGGGCCTCAAGTCACTGTGGAGCCCCAGCGTGCGCTGGACCGAAGTGACCGAAGAAGGGTTTGCCGGCGGGGAGGTCATCCCGCAGAGCTACAACGGCTCGCCGCAGAGCCTCGACCAGTTGCGCAATAACGTGCTCAAGTCCGGCCAGGTCGGGCGGCTGGTGGCCAATGACTTCAAGTCGAGCATCGTTGATATCCCGCTGTTGGAGTCCTACCCGGACCCGCAAGACCAGGGCAAGTTGCTGGCCCTGGACTACCGCAAGTTCTCCCATGAACTCGAAGACAAGATTCGCGACAAGTTCGAAACCCAGAACCCCAACGTCAAGATTCATATTGTCGGCTTTGCCAAAAAGGTTGGCGACCTGATCGACGGCCTGGTGATGGTGGTGCTGTTCTTCGGCGTTGCGTTTGTCATCACCCTGGTTCTGCTGTTGTGGTTCACCAACTGCCTGCGCAGCACCATTGCGGTGTTGAGTACGACATTGGTGGCGGTGGTCTGGCAACTCGGGTTGATGCACTTCTTCGGTTTCGGGCTGGACCCGTATTCCATGCTGGTGCCGTTCCTGATATTCGCCATCGGCATTTCCCATGGGGTGCAGAAGATCAACGGCATTGCCCTGCAATCCAGCGAAGCAGACAACGCCCTGACCGCCGCGCGGCGTACCTTCCGACAACTGTTCCTGCCGGGGATGATCGCCATTCTGGCGGATGCGGTAGGCTTCATCACGCTGCTGATCATCGACATCGGTGTGATCCGCGAACTGGCCATCGGCGCGTCCATCGGCGTGGCGGTCATTGTGTTCACTAACCTGATCCTGCTGCCGGTCGCGATTTCCTACGTGGGCATCAGCAAACGCGCCATCGCCAAGAGCAAGAAAGACGCGAACCGCGAACATAGCTTCTGGCGCCTGCTGTCCAAATTTGCCAGCCCGAAAGTCGCGCCGGTTTCGGTGTTCCTGGCCCTGATCGCCTTTGGTGGCGGCCTCTGGTACAGCCAGAACCTGAAGATCGGCGATCTGGACCAAGGCGCACCGGAACTGCGCCCGGACTCGCGCTACAACAAGGACAACAACTTCATCATCAGCAATTACTCCACCAGTTCCGACGTGCTGGTGGTGATGGTCAAGACCAAGGCCGAAGGCTGCTCGCGCTATGAAGCCATGGCGCCCATCGACCAGTTGATGTGGAAGATGCAGAACACCGAGGGCGTGCAGTCGGCGATCTCGTTGGTGACTGTGTCCAAGCAAATGATCAAGGGCATGAACGAGGGCAACCTGAAATGGGAAACCCTGTCGCGCAACCCGGATGTGCTGAACAACTCCATCGCCCGTGCCGATGGCTTGTACAACAACAATTGCTCCCTGGCGCCAGTGCTGGTGTTCCTCAACGACCACAAGGCCGAAACCCTCGACCGCGCCGTGCATGCAGTGCAGGACTTCGCCAAGGAAAACAACAAGGACGGCCTGGAATTCATCCTCGCCGCGGGCAATGCCGGGATCGAAGCGGCCACCAACGAGGTGATCAAGGAGTCGGAGCTGATCATTCTGATCCTGGTGTACCTGTGTGTAGCGACCATGTGCATGATCACCTTCCGTTCCTGGGCAGCGACCCTGTGCATCGTGCTGCCGCTGGTGCTGACCTCGGTACTGGGTAACGCGCTGATGGCGTTCATGGGCATTGGCGTCAAGGTCGCGACCTTGCCGGTGGTGGCCTTGGGTGTGGGCATTGGCGTGGACTACGGCATCTACATTTACAGCCGCCTGGAAAGCTTCCTGCGTGCCGGCCTGCCGTTGCAAGAGGCGTATTACCAGACGCTGAAATCCACCGGTAAAGCCGTGCTGTTCACCGGCCTGTGCCTGGCCATCGGCGTGTGCACCTGGATCTTCTCGGCCATCAAGTTCCAGGCTGACATGGGCCTGATGCTGACCTTTATGCTGCTGTGGAACATGTTCGGCGCGCTGTGGCTGTTGCCGGCGCTGGCGCGGTTCCTGATCAAGCCAGAGAAGCTGGCGGGGCAGAAGGGCAACTCATTGTTCGCGCATTAAGCCTGGGTAGAAGAACAAAAAGCCGCACACTGTGCGGCTTTTTGTTGGGCCTCAGGCCCAGGGGTTCACAATTTCAAGAACAGTTTTTCAGCCAGCGGCTTGGTGATAGCGGCCTTGATGAGTTTCTCAACGACCCCGTTGTTTCCGGCTTCTTCAATCAGCATCTTTTGAGTCTTGATGCGTTGCTGCGGTGTTTTCAGGTGCGCCGCCCTAAAGTCATCACGCGCCCAGCCTTTTTTTGGATAGTGGAAGTGGGCATACCACAACGCATCGATTTTGTTTTTCTTGCGCACCACATACTCGGTGAAGACATCGCCACTTCTGGTTGGGATGTCGCGCCGCACCAGGTTGATATCGACAAAACCGTGACGCCACAGGTAATCGACGTTTTCCGCCGTGGGCGTCTGTACCAGATAGCCATCGGCGGTATGCTGGCGGGCCTTTTGCAGCATTTGTTCGGCCGCTGCTCGCCAGCGCGCCACCCATTCGGCGGTTTCCGGCTTGTCGCCGTGGGCGGCTTGCGCCTGTTGCGCCTTCTCGAAAAGCAGGTTGGCCTGGGCTTCGAGCATGTCGTTCCAGTCGCGGGGGCTGACAGTGTCTCGCCATAGCGGGTCATCGAGTTTCTTTTTCTGAAAGAGGATGGTTTTTTCTATCTTCGGCACGCCGTCGATGAGGTTTTGCGCCTCACTCTTATACGTGGACCAGGACTTGGGCGGTGAGGCTGGGCGAGGTGCTGTGGGCTGTCCCTGGACGATTTTCACCCAGCCGCGTTCCCCAGGGTGTTCGCTGTAGCTGGCAATGGGTTGCCCGCTCATTGGGTCGACCACGTCGATGATATCGACGGTTCGGCCCGGCTCCGAAGGGCGCAACGTGCCGATAAATGTTTCCTGGTGCTCGGTCCTGAACACGCGTTGGTTCTGCGGTTTCGCCCTTTGGTTGGTGCGCGCGGGCGCGGCAGGAAGCAGAAACTGCTCTTCTTTGACCACCTGGACCAGTTCGGTTTCGGCCTGAGTGATGAACTCATTGAGCAATTCGTTGAAGCGGTGGTGGTACTCGACTCGAAAAAACTCTGGGCGCTGCTCCTGCATCAGTCGACTGTCGTTCAGCACTTGTTTGAACTTGGTAATAATGGTGATCAATGCGGCATGGCGCTCCTCAAGGGTGTAGTCGTGGTATTGGCGAAGATCCTCATAGGTCAATATCTCGGTTTTCAGGTTTTCTGTCATCAAGCGGTTCATCTGCAAATACACGGCTTCATCGGGGCGACGTGCAGCCCGTGTGGTGGTCAGTTGCTGGAGGTACAACAATCTGTTCAGTTGTGTAATGAGTCGCAGGGTGTTCATGGACACCGGATACCGTTGCTTGAGAAAACCCTCGGCGGCCTTGTGGCCAAAAGGCGAGTCGTTCCTCCAGCTTTCGAATATGGCACTCATGGTTTGTCGCAGTGCCAACAGGTGCTCAGTGTCTTGATAGCCTATTTTGTACGCTTCCATCATTTCGTTATAGGACGCCTCTAAACCGTTATTGGATCTGTCGGTCAGTTCAACCAATGAGGCGCCATTCACACCATATTTCAGCGTGTCGCCGGCCAAACGCACGTATACAGTATCTATCTCGATCAGCGCGCTTAGAGTCTGCTGATATTCCAGTGAGCGGTTCTCTTTGAACTCGGATAAATCGTCAATGCCGCCGATCTTTTTCGGCGCCAAGGTTTCGATGTTGTGCTCGCTGGCCGCTATCAGTGACTGCGTCAACGGCCTGAGGTTTTCAAGTTGTTGGGCCAGGTCGGCCCTGAGTGCGTCGGCGACCTGCCGCTGATTGGAGTAGGTCCCCGCGAAACGCCCAGCAGATGCTTCATTGGTTGCCAGGCTGCGCAGCGTCTTGAGTTTTTTTCGTGCTTGTTCGTACTCGGCAAGGGTGTTGCGGATTTTTTCCATGCTGCCAGCATGCTCTTTTGAAATCTTGCTGCGTTCCTGCCAGCCGCGTTGAAAATCCGCTTCGGTACGGGCCTTGGCTTCCAGGTTTTGTTTGATCGTACTCTGCAGGTCTTTGGTTTTCGGCATCCCGCCCTTGAGCCTTGGCGCCAGGTCAAAGTACCAGTTGCCCCGGGCGTCCCGTGCTATCGAGGGCGCGGTGCGTGCCTTGTTGTGTTCGTCAATCACGTAAGGGCCATCCAGGTCGGTGGCGACGCGAAACCAGTGGTTGTCGATCTTGGTGTACCAGCGGTTATCCACCTGATACAGGCCCTTCCTGATGCCTTCGGCGATGGGGGTGCCGGGAGCTGCCGGTGCGGGCGCTTTGAACGAGTCGATGTGCGCGCGCAGCTCAGGGGTGAGTCCGCGTGGGCTCGACAGCCTGATATCGATGGCCGTACCTGCGCCCAAACCGGTGGTGACCGGCGCGTTCGGGTCCTGGTGAATGGTGGGCGCAGGGCGTACGGGGTCATTGCTCTGGCGGGGGCGAGGCGCAGGGTTGCTGGTCTCTGGCCTCGGCTTGAACGGCTCAAAGGTGCGCGTCGGCGTGGGTTCGGCAACAGGGACATGGGTCAGGGTCATGCCCAGGTTCACCAGCAGGTCGACCATTGCCCCGGCCGGGTCCGGATCGTTCGCGGTCGACAGGCGCTTGATGTCGTTTTCGGCATTGGCCAGTTGCAGCAACCAGCCGGCCATGGCGCCCGGCCCGCGCATCAGCGGCAGCAGGGTATTGAACAGCAGCCAGCCGAGTTCCTTGTAGGAGGCCCATCGGCTTTGCGCATCGGAAGTGGATTGGCCTTTTGCGAGGGTAACCAGGCTGTTGGCGTTGGAGTGGAACCAGTGCGTGGCCAGGTCGCCATTGAGCAGGTCCTGGTGTAACGTGCTGGCAGCGGCATAGCCGTCGACAGCCAGAGTGGTCGGCTTGGGCGTAGCAGGCGGGTCAAACTCATTGAATACGGTAAAGCGGGCAATATTGGGCGTGTGAAAACCGCCATTGCCGTACACCGCCCGTACTTTGTCGTCCGGCAACCAGGCCAACACGCTTTCCTGCAGCGCACCGGGCTTGCGGATGGCCTCCAGCAGCGCGTCGCGGCTGGCGAACTCCAGCAGTGCCGGCTTCAGCTGGGGGCGATATAAAAGGTGTGGGCCGCCGCCGCTGGCCAGCGGTTCGATGATGAACATATTGGCGACCACATCCGGCGTCGCTCCCGGCTTGCGCACAAACGCAAGGGGCCGCACGGTAATCTCTTGGCCGTCCACCCATTTGCTGCCCGCGCCGGGTTGGGTGACGGCTTCGATAAACGCGTGGCCCTGGGCGGTGATGCCGGCTTCACCCTTGAGCTTGAGTTCCAAGGCCTGCATCGCGAGCTGCAGGGGTACCTGCTCGATGAAACGTGCCAGCCGATCACGGGCCGCTGGGCTGTCGTCCAGCAGTTCACGCTTGAGCAATTCGGGGTAGTGGCCGCCTATGTCCACGGTGTTGATCAAGTCCTTGAGCATTTTTGGCAGGCTGGCATCGCTGACCCGTTGCCCATGCAGGTGGACTTCCATCTCACCCTTGGGCAAGCCCGAAAGGTTTTCCAGGGCCATGTCCACCAGGCTCATTTTCACCCGTTCCAGGTAGTTGCTGCCCATATCGCCCACCGGGACCTTGAACACCACCTCCACATCCTTGGCCGTGTAACCCTTGCCGGCTAAATGCTGGTCGAGCTGTTGCTCGGCGTAGGTGCGGATATCGGGGATGCCGTCGAGGAAGGTGCGGCCATTGTTGCGGCGCACACTGCTGGCCAGGGCCAGTGCGTGCTGTCGATAGGTGTCGCGTTCTGCGGTGCTTGCCGGGCCGAACCAGGTGGGCAGCTGTTCATGCAGGCGTTCAAGCTCGCGCGCGTTGGGTGCATAGGCCCCGACAAACCAGGGGCTCGGGTCGCTGGCCTGGGTGAAAGCCTGCTCCAACGCCTCAAGCGAGCCGGTGGTGGGCACCTCGATGGACGCAACGTTCTCCACCATGGCATTGAGGATGACCGCCGCCTGGGTATCGAAAATATTCCCCGCAGGCTCCTGGCGCTTCCAGTTCAGGCTGTCGAAAACGAAGGCATCGCCCATTTTCTTACCCCAGGCTTGGCCGAACGCGTGCAAGGAGTCATAGGGCGTCACCACGCCGGCGGCGGTGGCGTGCAGCACCTGCGTGCGGCCATCGACCTGGCGCGTGATCAGCAGGTCTGGGGTGAGTTGCGAGGCATTGCCACCGGCATGGCTCACTGCAGAGTCGAGGATAAACACCTGCGCCGCGGCCTCGCCTTTGGCCGCTTGGCGCTGCGCACGGTCCGGGTAGGTCAGTACCTGGTCGAGGGTTTCGCGCTGTTGAGCGCTGAGCCCCGGCTGTTTCAGAGCGGCGATGGTCAAGGTGTCGCGCAGCGTGTCGCTGAGCCAGCGCCAGGGGTTGTCGCCTTGAGAATGGGCATTGGTGCTGGCCATGAAGTGCTTGAGCAGGGCCTGTTCGAAGGTTTTTTTGAGCGGGGCGCGCAGGCTGCGAATGGCCAGTTCGATGGCTTGCATATCAATGCCAGGCATCAGGGCATCCGGCGACGGCGCCGGTTTGAGGGTGTGCCCGGTGGCTGGGTCGACCAGCGTGCAGGGCAGTGCATGTTTGTCGGTAAAGTCGAGGTCGCCTTCGGTGGTCAGGTGCCTCAGGGCGATGTCCAGCAAGGGGGTCAGGCGATACTGGGGCGGGCTGCTTGAAATGGGTTCGGCGACCGCCGTTTCGGCGGGATTGAATGCCAAAGTGGGGTACAGGCTTTTGATCGCCTCCTCGAGCATCCCCGACACCACTGAACGCAGCGTAGGGCGGGTATCGAACTGGTGGGCGACCGCCGTTGCGGTGAGCGGCGCCGAGCTTTCGCTGGCCGGGGTGGAAGCGGTGGTCCCTGTGGTGCGCAACGGTGCGGATGCACGTCGGGGCCGGCTCAGCGGTTGGTCGTTTGCGGTATTCGATAAGGGTTCTTGATGGGGGCCGACCGTCTGGCGGGCAGCCGGTGTTGGCAGTGACAGGGGCAGGTTAGGGGCAAAAAAACGCTGGGGGTAGTTTCCCTGGATCATCGTGCAGCTTCCTTGTCGAGTCATGCTAGTCATAGAGGTGACCCTGTTCGCGTCATGCGGGCAGGTAACAAGGAAACTACCGAGGCGGGTTTTTCAGTGAAATCGGCAAAAGGTAATCAAGCATTTCGATTGGCACGCGCTGGCCGTCAACCCTTGATACGGCACGGGGTGGAGCAGGGCGCGGGATATGTGGCTGCATGTAAACGCGGCGCAGGCCACGCGAGGATTTACGCCGCTGCAACCATTTGCCCTATCATGGGGTCTTTCCTCTGAACGATTGATGTTATGACTGCCGAATCCGCCTCCTTGCGCCCCGTGCTTGAAACCAGCGACATGCTTGAAATCGACGGCCTGCATGCCTTTGATTTCGAGTTGACTGAACTAAAGCTTGTGATTACCGCCATGGATGGCCGGGCCGAAAAACGCTGGAGCTTCACCACGGCGCAGGTGGACGCCGCCACATTTGACGACACGCTGCAAAGCTGGACCCTTACCGGTGAGTCGGGCGAGCACCGCTTGATCTGCATGAGCGCCTTCACCGGCAACAATAACGATGAGGACGAAGCGGATGATGATGCGTAAATTCTGGCCCCTGCTGATGGCAGGCAGCGTCGGTGCGATGTCGGTACAGGCCGCACCCAGCGATGTGCATGAACTGCTGGTGGGCAGCTACACCGCCGGTAGCAGCGAGGGTATTTACCGCCTGCAGTTCGACAGCCGCACCGGGCAGTTCAACGGCAAGCCGGTGCTGGCGGCGAAAACCGCCAACCCTTCCTGGCTGACGATTTCCAAAGACCAGAAGCAATTGTTCGTGGTCAATGAAAACGGCCCGGGCCAGGAAGACCCGGTGGGGCGTGTCAGCAGCTACAGTATCGACCCGCAGAACCACCAGCTGACCCTGATCAACCAGGTGCAGAGCCTGGGCAATGAGCCCACCCATTCCAGCGTGGCCGCCGATGGACGTTACCTGTTCGTCGCCAACTATTCGGTGGTGGAAGACCCGGGTGGCAGCTTGGCGATCTTGCCGGTGGATGCCAGTGGCAAGCTGTCGGCGCCGGTGCAGTTGAGCGGGCACCCGGCCAGCCGCGTGAACCCGGAGCGCCAGGCGTCCAACCATGTGCATTCGGTGGTGTCGTCGCCGGACGGCAAGTATGTATTCGTGCAGGACCTGGGCGCAGACAAGGTATTTGCCTACCGCTACGACCCCAAGGCCAATCACGAGCTGCCACTCACCGCGGCCAACCCGGCGTCGGTGCAGCTGCCACCGGGCAGCGGCCCGCGTCACTTGCTGTTCAGCGCGGACGGCAAACACGCCTGGCTGACCACTGAGATGAGCGCCCAGGTGGCCGTGTTCGACTACAACGACGGCAAGCTTAAGCAAACCCAGTTGGTGGACTATGCGGCTGGCCAACCGGTGTCCGACAAGGCCGGTGCGGCGTTGCATGCGTCAAACGACGGCAAATTCCTGTACGTGAGCAACCGTGGCACGGCCAATCAGATGCTGGTGTTCAGCATCGACCCGGCCACCGCGCACCTCAAGGAAATCCAGCGGCGCTCTGTCGAAGGCGACCATCCGCGCGAGTTCAGCCTCGACCCGAGCGGTAAGTTCCTGCTGATCGCCAACCAGAAAAGCAATGAAATCGTGGTGGTTGAACGCGACCCCAAGACCGGCCTGCTGGGTAAAACCGTGCAGAAATTGCCGATCGATGCCCCCAGCGACCTCAAGTTTCTGGTGCGTCAATAAGCCACAGGCCCCGCAATGCGGGGCCTGTGCCTTTGTATTAATGGCAGTGATAACGGCTACTGTTTCAAAGCATTTCTAAGGTTCAACCCTCGGGCGTAAGTTGGGTTCCAAGGCCTTCCCAGGCCACCCAACCAAACGCACACAAGGGTTACCGCCATGAATTTCAATCTCTTCTCGATCATTGCTGCTTCTGCTGTTTCCGCCACCGTGGCACTGCCTGCCGCTGCCAGCGTGGAGGTCTCCGGCAAAAAATCCAATGTTACGGCCTATACCCAGAAGTACCTGCAACAGAGTGCCAACTTCTACGCCGCGCTGGATCACAAGAGCCAGCACTGAGCCGCCATTGAGCCAAGGTCAACTGTGGGAGCTGGCTTGCCTGCGATGACCATAAGTATCTACACAACCCTGTAGTGCTCAACGGTAACCACGATGCGAAGCGAGCCGCTCTTGATCTGCTTTTGATCTTGATCTCAAGCGCCCCGTTAAACCACGCTGGCCGGAATTCGACAGGGATTTGGGGGGTAAACCGGCAGGGATGCCGGTTTAGCCGCCCCGCGCCATGGATGGCGCGTGGCGGCGGCCCCCCAAATCACTGGCGGATTACGGGCACACCGAGCCTA
>JAAIGE0100568084.1_pt1 | contig 39352 bp, 31 predicted proteins | sample 6487951 | NCBI WGS metagenome assembly JAAIGE01 (sample SAMN13974128, study PRJNA590717) | phyllosphere metagenome | biome: tomato field; feature: multiple bacterial spot infested tomato fields; material: tomato leaves; isolation source: leaves from tomato fields | host: Solanum lycopersicum ...
AACAACAAGTATGATTACAACTTACTTCTACAGCTACTCCTAAGTTACCTTCACAAACATGATTAATGAAGTTATGAATCTGCATTGTAAGATTCTCCTGGACCTGTGGTCTACGGGCAAAGAAATCTACAATACGATTGAGTTTAGAAAGCCCAACAATCTTAGAATCTTTAGTAGGAATGTAAGCTACATGAGCTACACCAGTAAAAGCTAAGTTATGGTGTGAACACATAGAAACTACTTTGATATCTCCTTGGAAAACCATCCCATCATATTCATCTACATTTTCAAAGGCGGTAATACTAGGGTCTCCATCAAATAAACCTTTACAAAGATCATGTACCCAGGCTTTAGCTACCCTCTTAGGAGTATCTTTCATATTAGGGTCTTCTTGCCAATTAAACCCAAGAGCTGAAAGAAATTCTCCGTAAGCTTTTTGAGCCTTTTCAATGTCATAACGTTGTGCCATTATACTCCTCTTTTTTGATCGTAAGCAATGATATGATCACGACCGGTGAAATTATAACCTTTTTCAATACAATACTCAATTACTGGTGGGTAAGCTTGAATTAGTTCCTCACGAGTATGACCGGCTGGCATAACCCAAACCTTAGAAGGAGGAACTCTAAGTTCCCTAATACACTCCTCTACTTCATGATAGTGTTGAGTGTTATAAGGATCAATTACAGGCTTAAGTTGAAAATCAATGTGATTGGAGATCAATGATCTCATTACCTTGTAGTTAAGCCTGAATTTATTGTGTTGATCGATAAATTTCTGATCAACTACTCTTTCTGTACTAGGAATAGTAGTTCCTAAAATAGGTACAGAGTTGAAAAATTTAGGAGAAAGTGAGATAAGATCAATTGGGTAATCTGTATGGATATCATGTGAGCCTTCAGTTTCTAAGGTTACAAAATATCCATAGTTGAAATCCTTAACTAGATTAATAAGATCATTAACTAATTTAGGATGCATGGTAGGAGATCCACCGGTAATCATTAAGTGTTTAATATGTGGATATGACTTTACAAAAGACACCACATCATCCATTGAGAACTTACCTTTCTCAGGAGTTATTGATGTATAGGGGCTATCACACCAGCCTCCTTTTTCTCCAAAGAAACAACGGTGTGTACAACCGGTTGTTCTAATTAGAAGATGTGGTACTCCTACTTTAGATCCTTCAAATTGAAGGCAGGGGTACATTTCAACAATCGGGAGTAGTTTCTGATCCATTATAAGTTTTCTAGGAGGTATTTTTCTCTTTCGTAATCACCAATTGAGTAGATGATAGTAGAAGTACGGGTTTCTTGAACTTCAATTTGAATTAAGTTACTAAAACCTAAACCCTCTATAACTTGGTGGAATAGATAAAGACAAATGTTTTCAACTGAAGAGGCAAATGGAAGAAGAACCATCCCTAAACTTTGTCCATGTTCATTTTGGAACTTCTCTAAGTAAGGAAGGAGTGGATCTTTCTGATCAACAAACATCCGATGGTCTAGTTTCTTTTGAATCCAATCTTCAATTACTGAATACTCTTCAAAAACCTGTGTTAGATTATCTAAGGACTCTCTTGGTTTTTGTTGGAATACCATGAAAATTCTATAATCATGTCCATGTGGCCGGAAACATTTAGAAGAGGAAGGAAAGAGTTGATTACGATGTCCACAATACATCTTGAACTCCTTTTTGATTACCATATTGTAATTTTTTATAAAATTAAAAAAGTTTTTTATTATAACAAATAGACCGTGGTATTTTTATTTGATTGGAAGACGGCTTTATTATTCCAGGTAGTAAGATTGGCTGAAAATACGAATAATCTACCTACTAAGAAGGTTGTTTTATAAATTTCCCATTTATCTGACCAAATAGTAAATGAGAACTTTCTATCATTGTAGTTAAATTGAACTCTACCGAATGGATCACCTTTCTTAGTTTTGGACTCATTCACTGTCTCAATAATACCACCAAAGTAACAATAGATGTCTTTTTGTTCTTCTTCTACTAATTCAATCATCTGGAAATTAGCTACTGGGTAAGCTGTAGAGTATTTAGAGATTACTTTATCATAATCAATAAACCCAATTCCACAAAGTTCTTTCATCTTCATTATCCACCAGAAGTTAGATAATGATTCTTGAGATCGGAACTCTTCAGGTAGTTGTTCATTTCTTGACTTTACAAATCTATAAAGAATATTCCTACGATCGGATTCTTGTTTTATATTTTCAACCTTATCAAAGGCTCCACATAAAATAAGATTGACCATGGTTCTTTTATTAACTTTAACCCTTGAGAGGAACTCATCCAATGAATAAAATTCACCCTTCTCCTCTCTCTCTTTTAAGATCTCTTTAATGGATGATTCTCCAGAAAACTTAATTGAAGTTAAAGACCAGAAGATCTCATTAGTATCAAGATCATAAACAAAGTCATTACCTGAGTGATTAATATCAGGCGGTACTACTGTTACTTCTTTCTTCTTCCCAATTTCATACAATCTACTAGGGAGTTTGTCTTGATCGGCATGTTTTAAGCTTACTACCCAGAATTGTAGAGGAAAGTTAGTTTTTAACCAGGCACTATAGTAACCAGTTAAGGCATAGGCTACTGAGTGTGAACGGTTAAAACCATAAAGGGCAAAGGCATTTAGTTTCTTCCAAATTAACTCAGCTTCTTCAGGAGGACAACCGTTCTTAATAGCTCCATCAACAAATTGTTGGTGGTAGGTAACCATTAATTCTGGTTTCATTTTACCCATGGCCCTCCTTACGTTATCAGCCTCTACTAAAGAAAACCCTCCTAACTGTTGAATTACCATCATTACCTGTTCTTGGTAAATGTAGAGTCCTGAAGTTTTTTCAGTAATCTTTTCTGACATGTAATCAGGTTTAGCTGCCTGTTCACCAAATCTTACTTTATTAAAAGTAATATGAGAACCCATCTCAATCGGACCTGGACGATAAAGGGCAATGGCTGAATTAAGATCTTCAACTTCAGTAGGTACAATACTCTGTGTGTAAGCTGATAGTCCAGAGGCTCCGAATTGGAATACATCCTCATTAAAACCAAGGGCTATGTTCTCAAAGGTCTTAGGATCATCTAATGGGATATCTGTTAACTTAAAGTCCAGATCGTAGTCTTTTTTAATAAGATCAAACATATCATGGAACTTATCAAGTTGAGAGAGTCCAAGAAGGTCTTCTTTTAAGAACCCAAACTTATCAACATATTCCCCTTCCCATTCAGAAACTAAGATACCATTCATTTTCCTTACTGGAAGTAGGTCAAAGGCATTACACTTTTTCCCATCAATAACCATCTTAGGAAGTATAATAGTCCCAGCAGCATGAATAGATTGTGTTTTAGGAGTCTCTAAATAATTAGGGATATCTTCAATTACTTCACTATTCTGTTTTAGGAAGTCTTTTAAATGTACATTTGATAAACTTTGTTGGAAGAGATCATTCAAGTCAAAGTTATCTGTCTGTGTACCAGGATTAACCATCCCTGTAATGTAGTTAAGATAGGAGTGTTCTAAACCATAAGCTTTACCAACATCTTTCAATGATCCTCTTAATTGGAAGGTGGTATAAGTTCCAATGGCTACTACATAGTCATGTCCGTATTTTTCTCTTAAGTAGTCCTTTACCATATCTCTTTTTGATGCTTCAACATCAAAATCAATATCAGGAAGACCACCTTTAATACGTGATTCATTTAAGAACCTCTCAAATAAAAGATCAAACTTAATAGGATCCGCCTGAACGATTCCAAGGATATAAGATACCAAACACCCAGCAGCTGAACCACGACCGATACCAGTCTGAATGTTATTAGCTTTACAGAAATTAACAATATCCCATAGGATTAAGAAGTAGTCAATAAATCCACCTCTTGAGATTACATCAATTTCAATATCCAAACGTTTTCTATAAGTATCTCTATCACACCCTTCCTCTACCAACCTATCTAATCCATCATTAATCAACTCATGGAATAAGTACTCATTGTTGTTGTACATTTCCATTTCAATTGGAGTCATCTCATACTCTGGTAGATAGAGTTGTGTTGATTTTAACTCAAATTCACACTTCTTAACTAACCCGTTGGTGTTTCTAACAATCTCATGGAATAAATTGAAACCAAACTCCTCTACTTTTTCATTCTTAAAGAATTCTAAGAAATAGGAAAGGAATTCTGGTTCTGACTTAAGGAACTGTTGTTCGGAAGTATAAGAACCTTTCTCACCAATCTTATTAACTATCTTCTTAGTATGTGAGAGGTAGGGTTCAATAAAATAAGCATCAGAGGTGAATACCGGAAGAAAATCTTCAGAATAATAGTTATCTAAGTAGTTATGGTGGTTATCAATTAAGATCTCTTCTCTTTTGAATGAGTCCCATTCATTTACTTCAAAATTATAGTAAAGAGGATAAGAGGTATTAGCCTTTAGTCTTCTAATGACATCCTTATCTAGTAATGAATCAGGTTCAAAGACTACAATAAGATCTTTTAAAAGAGGGAGTAGTTCATTTTCTCTAATGAAACCATGATTATGAACATTTACATAAGAGTTAATATTCAATAAAGCTCTCCAACTTCTATCATTGGTAACAAAGAGTTTAAGTGAAAACTCTTTGACTCCGTAATCCCCTACTACCTTAATAGATTCACCGATAATGGGTTTTATCCCAGCATCCTTACACTCTCCTACAAAAGCTAAGGTACCTCCTAAGGTATGGGTTTCAGAAATTCCTAAATACTTATATCCTAAGAACTTGGCTTTCTTACACCAATCTTTATAAGTACCAGTTCCTACACAAATTTCATAAGCTCCATGAATTCCAAGGTAGGCTTCTAATTCAATGTTCTTAAGTGAGGAAGTACCTAGATACTTAAAAGGAGTTAATTTAGCTACACCTTCAGGGTTAGTAATGTAGAAATTTCCACCGAATGGAAACACCACCTTATTAACATATTTAAGATGTTTCTCTTCTGAATGTGTAAATATGAGTTCAAACTTCTCATTTAAGATCTGTTTTTTCCCATCATCACTTACTAGAAGGTAAGTTCCTTCTGCTCCTTCAATCATAAAGGTTTCAGGAGAAACAAAACTCACTTGTAGATGGTTTTGAAGGCACCAATTGTTAAATCTTTCCATGTTATAAAATTCGTGTTGTATCTTCAACTCTAACTTCAATTACTTCATCAGAACCATTCTCTTGAAATTGTAAAGTTTCTTGAAATGGTTGATAGTGAACTACTTTACCGATCTTCTTTTCTTTGAAAACAAAAGTAGAAACCACTGAATCCACTGAATAGTAACACTTATAGTCAGAATACTTAAACATCTCACTATGTTGGAAACTATTGTAGTGAAAGGTAGGAGGTCCTACTTTATTAATTACATGTGGTTCAATTTCACCTTTTAAATAATGAGGATCAGAGAAGATATTTCTTAGATTATTACGACCGGTGATATCTAAGATCTTGGCCTTCTTTTTCTCCATTAAGTCAAGATAGTACTCTTTATCTTGTTTACGGTAATAAATCTTAGACCTTAATGAAGCCATTACATACTCAATTTGTAAGGCCAGGCAAAGTTGGTAGAGATCAAGGTCTTTCTTTTCTCCTACTACAATTTTTAAGTTCATGAGAGTTTCTTATGTTCTAGGTAATTATAAACGATTTCAAAAGGGTTCTTAAGATTGTCAAGCACATGTAAGAGTTCTATGTCCTCCATGTCTCCTGGATCATTCCCTTCCACCACTCCAATTTTAGTATCAAACATACTATCTAAGTAGACTGATGAATGTTTTACTTTCTTTAATACATCAAATTCATGAAGTAATATCACATTCTTTACTCCTCTTTCTTTTAATAGGAGTGATTGTGAGAAAGAAACTGATGACCCATTAGTACTAACACATTTAATACTATCTTGTTTGTTGAGTTCTAAGATTCTATCAACGTTGATCTTATCAAAGATTCCTTCTACCAAGATTGCCGTATGTGTTTTATTAGGAATGATATCATCTTCTCCGTATAGGAAATCAGAAAGATCATTCATTGAGTTACTATATCGGGGTATTTTCTTTAATTCCTGTTCTTGTGTACTTAATGTACAACGTGAGATATACCCTGTAGTAATCCCTTCTCTATAGATTGGAAATGTAACATAATCATTACGAGTCTTAGGGTCAATTACTGAATATCCTACCTCATATTGATCATATTCATAGAATTTCCTTTTCTCTAAATAAGGGTGGAAGTCCAACCTTCTATAACCAATCGGTAGTGGGTAAGGATCATGTAAGTATTTAAAAGTAAGCTTACCATCCAATAGGTTTTTATGTACCAACTCTGAAGAAGAGTATAAGGACATCGAACCTTCCTTAGTTAGAAGATCAGTCCTATTAATAGCTTTTAAGAGTGAGTAGATGTTTCCAGTTATCCCACACTTATTACTTCTCCAACAACGGAAAAAATGAGGTCCTTCTACACCTACATAGAATTCTTCTTTCCCACACATTGGACACTTACAACGTATATTTTTACCTGTCCTCTTGGGATTAGTTAAGATATCAAAAAGAGAATCAATTGATAGTTCCATCTCCTTACATGTTTTCTAATCCTGCCAAACGAATACCACCATCAGGAAAAAACTGACGTGTTCTTTCTTGATCATAATAACGACCGGTTTCAAAATCTGAACAAAGAGATATAATCTGACCGGCAAAATCATCCCTCATTTTATCAACATACATCCTCTGCATACCTTGGGCATATTCAGTATCAGTACAATTAAGGGTGATAAAGTAAGAGAATGGCTTGATTAAGGTTTTGAATTCTGAGATATCTGACCTTGTCATAAAGAAGTCAGGATTATTGTAATTCTCAGGTCTAATATCATTGGCTTGGGTGGCGGTTAATACTGCACAATCAAACTCAACAGCTATATTAGTACACTTACTTGCAAGATAGTTCCTTCTTTCACGTTCAGAAGTAAAAGATTTATTAGTCCCTACAATTTCAATGTAATCAATAATGATTAAATCAACTGAACCATGAACTTTAACAAAGTTTTCAGTAATATCCCTAGCTTCTTCAATGGTTAATTCATCAAACCTTTCATTGGCTACAATAAAGATCTCTCCTCTACTATCAACAATTTGTTGAGAGATTTTAACTAACCTTTCTTTTAAGTTAGGATCAATGGTACCCCAAAGAAGATCATTTTTAGTAATACCAGTCCAACCTGAATCATATTGTCTATAACAGGCTTTCTTGGTTCCTTCAAATTGAAAGTGTAGAACCTTCTTTCCATGTCTGGCATTGGCAATTCCAGTCCACCTAAGGGCTGTTGACTTACCTTTACCTGACCTCCCAAGGAGTAAGGCTGAGGTTCCTCTATCAATACCTCCTGATGTAATATTATCAAGGGCTGGAATCCCCCAAGAAATTTTACCTGATAGATGTTCTTCAATAGTATTCTCTCTTTCATTCTGTCTTTCTTCAAATTCAGAAAATAAACGTGAATAATAAGTCTGTCTGAGAGAAAAATTAGCAATCTTAGAGGATTCCTCCTCCATGTATTCAATAGCTTCTTCTGAGTCTTTTTTGAACTTATCGTAAAGTTGATTATAAAGATTAACAAATCTTGCCTTACGTATAAAAGACTCAAAACTACTTAAAAGAATGTCCTCTGATTGGACTTTAGGAGTTTCTCTAATCTGATCCAATAAGCTAAGTAGCTTATCATCTTCAGTATAGGTCTGGGCAATTTCACCAAGAGATGGGAGAACTTGATATTCATCAAAATAGAGTTTAAGGTACTTAAGAAGTTTCTTATGTGATTCATCTTCAAAAAGATGATATTCCAGGTGAGGAGATACAGTTTCATAGAAACGGTGTGATAGTAGACTGGTCTTAAAAAGCTCAGTAAAGAAACTGGAATTAATTTTCATCGACGATCGACTTTCTTACAATCTGATTTGAATTTACAATCATTACACACCTTAAGAGAACGGTCGTATGAAAGGTTATAACTTAAGCAGTTACCTAATCCTTTGTCAGTATTGAGATACTTTGATCTCATGTATTTATCAAAGGAAAAATGGTTGGGATTAAGTTCTACTTTACTAGGTTTTCCAAAAACCCTATCCCTGAACTTAGACTTACTTACATAAGCTAAGACTACTGAAGATTCTAAAGTAAAGTCATACTCAGTATTTCTGTTTTTAAAGGCATAGAAAGACTTCTTTGTAAAACAGATCTGTGGAGTAAGGGAGTGTGAGACTACTAAGTCTAAACTTTCATACTTGTGAAAAGTCCACAAGAAATAAGTCCAGAGATAATCAAGTCCTAAGGTGTGTAAATTGTAGTGAAGGGAGACTTCCTCAAGGAAAGAGGATAAAAGAGGAGTATGCCGATCGGCATTGGGGATGTAGTATTCTTTTCCATTTTTCTGAGTTCTAAAGTATTCAAAACCTTTCTTCAGATGTACAATTTGTAACATAGGATAAAAGTATAAAAACTTTTTTAATAAAATAAAAAAGTACCAAATTTATTTTTGGTACCTAATTATTAATCCCATATTACTTTCAATGTCCCTTCCATTAACTTCTTTGTATTCAATGGAAGAGGATCACAATCTCGAGAAGTTCTTTTAAAATCCTCTACATTAATTACTCTTCTAATCCAGATCCCTACTTCTTGTCCAGAGTCCATTCTTTCAATTTCAAAAGAATCTGAAAGATCTAAATTATCTGAAAATTCAGCAAATGTAGGTAGGAAAAACGGATCAGGAATTCTCTCCCATTCATTCCTACTACAACACTTATCTTTCCCAGGAGCTACCAATGACATCTCAAAATAGTGAGAGGAACCACTAGGTACTTCATAGTAGATCTTAATGTTCTCTACAATATTATCAGAAGGGTTTCTTAAAACAATGAAACGGTATTCTACAGGAGTTTGTAAAATTTCTGATCTCCCGACATCAGACCAAAGATTACCTCCTACAATAGAGGAGGAGGCATACCCACCCAAAGAAAGCTCTGGATGGGGTTGAGGGATATTGGGTTCTTTGGAACCACTGTAAACTAGTATCATTAGTAGATCCTCATTACATAAGGTAAAACAATAGATTCAGGACGATTATCAAACGGTCTACCTAATCCTTCACCAGGTCCTGTATTCTTAGTAGTATTAGTATTGGCTTCTCCTGGTGATTGAATCCACTTAACAGCTGCTTCTCCGTTCCCAATATTAGAACCTACTGAACCTTGATGGTAATTAAGTTCATGTGAGTGGGCTGGTAAGTTCTCTTTAGTAAGCCTTCCTTCATTAGAACCTAAGATGGAACCAATTTGATTAAGGGTTAAGTTAGAAGTAGAGGTCCCAGAATAACCAATTACATAACGTCCTCTAAGGTCGGGTGATCCATTCTGTCCATTACAGATAGTCCAACCAAACCAGCCTTTTACTTTTCCAAGACCACTAGTAATATCAAAATCCCTCTCTAGATTAGGTCCGATATAGAAACAGCCTTCATTAATTTTAGGAGCCTCATAACTCTGACAAACAGTCCAAGCCTCATCAAATACAAAACGTATAAAACAAGAGGAATCTGAATTCTTAGCTACGGCAATATCAGATACGGTAATGGATTTTAGAATAGTACCAAAATTGGCAGTATTAACAAAATCCTGTACAATATGTACAGCTGTAGATTGAAGAAGTGTAAGAGAAGAAGAGAGGTGTATAATAAAGGTTGAACCCTTCTCAACATCTAAAGTGGTTAGATTAATAAAGAGGACTGGAAAGTAAGTAGAAAGAACACCTCCTCTTAACACCTGGTCGGTAGTATTCAAACCTGGTGTAAGAGTGATCATTGATTCATTAGATTTAAATGAAGGGTATTCAACTCCAGGTTTATCTCTATCTACTCTCTGTTTAAAACTTTGGAATGAATTTGGAGATTGTTTTAAAGTAATGAAACCAAGAAGATTAGAAGAAGTGTAAGTTCTTCTAATTTGTCTATCAATAGGGAGTAAGTTCCCGTTAGAATCAAAACTATCTTCAGTTAAGTAACCTTTAGTATTATCAGAAGGTAGTAAGAACCAAGGAGAAACCAATGATCCCATTGTGTACCGGTAATTAACCCGGTAACTATATTCAACCTTTCTTAATACCGGAACTACTACTCTTCCAGTAGATAAGGAAGAAGAGAATGAATAAATCTCCTCCTCCATTGCTCCAGGAGAGTTAGGGTCATCAGAAAGAAACTGAAATTCAATATTTTCTACTGGTGGGACAATAGTAATGACCTGTTCAATAAGACTATCACTGGCGGGGGCAAAGTAAGAATCAACATTGAGAATATCTAGTACTAAGTTAATGGAAGAACCAGTCTTAGTAGAAGAGATCACTTTAGAAGATAACCCATCACTTGTATAAACTTTCCAACCATTGATCTCACCGTTTGTAAAAGAAAGAAGATCTTTATACTTTCCTCCAAGACCGGAATTAAGGGTTAAGGTGTTAGTTGTAGGTACAATGGAGTAGTTAGAAGTTCTAAGACCCCATCCTAATTGTACAATATTCTCTGAACCTGGAGTAAGAGTAGAAGAATATTTAACTGATTCAACCCCTACTAAAGGGTTAGAAATGGCATAACAAGAACTAGGTAATCCATTCAAAGTAAAGAATTGTGTTCTCTTATCTTGAATTACAATGGATTGGTTATAAGACTTGACCCTAGAGAGGAAAATGGTATCTAAAGAGGTTGGTTTGGTATTGAGTTGTGTTTCAGGTAATACCAAAAACTCACACCCATCATAATTGAATGGATACTTATTCTCAGGAAGTACAAAGGCTCCAGGAGTAAAAGTACCAACAATGGATAACTTCAGATTGGATTCAGGAACAAAGTCACCAGCTAAAATGGCATTGGTATCATTGATTACATCAATAACTTCATACTCTTGTTTATTATAAGAAGAGCCTACTAATTTAACGTTAGAGGAGAAGTTATTTGATCTTAAGATCTTAAGAAGTTCAGATCCAGAGCCTACTAAGTTTCCTTCTCTATCAATAGAAAAAGTCCCCCTCTCAAGATTATGGGATTGATATCTTACCCCTACCCAATACCATTTGTTATCGGGAGGAATGTTCAGAGTTTTAATCTCCTCTGATCTTATCCATTGTGAATCCTTAGAAAGACCTAAAATAGTAGAAACACGAACGGTTTTTTGTCCGGTAGAGTCTAATAGACCTTCCGTTACTTTTCCGTTCGGAATACTATCATCAGAAAGCTTTAAAAGGCCCCATGAACTCTGTAAGGAGTTCATGTAGAGCCTAAAACCATCTTTATCAAGGAATTGTATGAATCTTTCAAGTTCAATCTTCTCCAATTGAAGATTGGTAGCTATCTTAATGTGAGACATTACGGCTAGTATCTATGATGGGGGTACTTAAGATTGAATCAATCTCAGCTATAAATTTATTAAGTTTGATCCTTTTTCTATGTAAGAGATCATAAGATTTCTTACCCATCTTTAATTCACTAGTAATTAATGAATCTTGTACTCCTAATTCATAGGTTTTTCTATCAAGATCAAACCTAATTGAATCCAGTTTGTTAACAGTAAGTTCAGTGGCTTCTTTTACGGTCTGTACAGTAAAGGCACAATCAGGACAAAGTGTATCTGAGAAGATTGAATCCTTCTTTACTACTATTAAAGTGTCTTTGGTAGGTAAAGTCTTGACGGTTTTCTCTCCATGATTGAACATGGGGTAAGTAATAAAAAGAATTACTGATACAGAAATAATGAAAATTCCAATGTAAGTTCTCAATGATTGTTTCATTGTGTTTGAGTGTAAAAGAGTTAATACGAATTTTCCAACCTCTTTCCCATTTCTGTTGGGTAGGGTCATTTTTGATAATTGCTGTAATATGAGATAGTCGGGCTTGTTTGATCTTAGAAACTAATTCTCTTGGTGGATATGAATTAATTGCCCTTAATGTCCCAGGTCCAATGATACCATCTGGGGTTACTCCTAAGATCCTTTGAATTCTTTTGATATTAGAAAGGTTTCTTCCAGCTCCTGAATTAACTAAGTAGTCAACTAATATGTCAGCTACTCCGTAGTCATTAATTTGTTCGGCCTTCCAATATCCCCAAAATTCATTGTAGTAGAATTCTTTGGCATCATTAGGAGTAAGTAATCTAATATCATTAGAGGTGATCTTACCATCTCCATCTTTATCACATACGTAAATTGTTTTACGGTTACAGACATCAGTAAAAGTTCCTTGAGTAATGCCAAACTTAGTAGCTCCTCCTCTATCATAAAGAGCATAAGTAAAGGCCTTACCTTCTCTTTTTAAAAGAGATACAAAGAACTTTTCATAATTTTCTGAGTAACCAAACGATGTAAAACAAATTAAAAATAGAGCAATGGAGGATAGTAATTTTTTCATATCAATGAATTTTTTGTTTATAGAGACAGCCCCAGAATAGTTCCCCATCTGTGGATGTTTCTACTACTTTAGGAATTTCAGTAGAGATAAGAAGTGAACGTTCAAGTAATTCATTGTTAACTTCTCCTTCTACTTTAAACTCCCCTTTCAATGGGATTAAAAAATAATACTGTACTTCAGATGTTTCAGTAATTGAAGAGAGTGTAGGGATGTCCTCTACCATTTCACTTAAACTACCACTAGTCCAGGTACCAAAACGGCACCTACATACTTTACCAACGTATTGTGAGAGTCGTTTTTCAATATCATCAGGGAAGATATTGTTTTTAGTTAAATCTTCTAACTCTTCAAATGATAGGAAGTAGTGTGAAATTAATGATGGATTCTCCATCAGAAATTCAGTTACAATGTCATAGTTCATAAACTACAAGCTTGAATTAAAGTTTTAGATGAAACTCCTTGAATTCTTACATCACTAATCTCCACTCCATTTTCTCCATCAATTACATATCCAGAGTTACCGATGGATTGTCCTGAACGAATAGTAAAGGAAGTATAAGCCCTAGGTTGTTTGGTTGGACTACGTAGTAAGTAGTTAATCATTACCAAGTAATCTTCATTTTTAGGGTTAGATAAGGTGATTCTAAAGTTTACTACTCCTTTACCTGCCTCCCGGTATTCATCCAAACGGTAACAAGTTTGATTAACCGGGATAGTAGTCTGTGTTACTTGAACAACTAAGTCATGATAAGTAGTATCATCTTCACCAGCCATACCATTTCCAGGAGTAGAATCAGGGTCAGGCAGTGATGAACTATAGATCTCAAATAGAGTTCTAAGAGTTCCTGATGAAAGTTGTATCACTTTAACTCTTAACTCAAAAACCTGTTGTCCAACAACGGGATTAACAAGTGTTTTTGAAAGTGTTCTTGTATTTGGACTATAGGAGATTCCTGAAAGTGAATCAACAAACTCAAGCCCTTGAGGGAGTGTACCTCTAATTTCAACTGAATTAGGGATATTAGGCCCTTGGTTATTAAACCTTAGACTTAATACTACAATATCTCCAGGAGTAACTGTTGACTTGTCTCCGGTAAGCATAAGGGAAAGATCAGCAGTCTCTGTACCAGTCTTCCCTTTACAAATAATCCCTGGAGGACAAGGTACAGAAAATCTCTGTACCTTGTTATATGTTTTAGAACAGGGATTTGTATCTTTTTTGTCTTGAAAACAAACTTTCATTTTAGATACGTTCTACGTAGAAGAAATCAGTATAGGACTTACTTAAGGGTAAGTTCTTGGTAACCTGTCCTTGACCGGGAATGGTGTACCGAATTTGAACATTCAAGCTATTTCGGTACATTGGGTAACCAGCAATAACTCCTTTACCAAGTGTTTCATTCCACATAACATCGATAGCTGCCTTTGGACTATCAATATCCCAATTATCCAGTGTCTCTAGGTATTGTGAATGTCCTACCCAACCTTGTCCGTAATTAATTTCAAAAGTCAAGGGATAGTAGTTGTGTGAATGTTGGTAAAGATCTTGGTAACCTGCAAAGACTTCTAATACTCTGAATGATGCCTGTTTGGCATTCTTAGCATAATTAGTCTTATAGTTAGCTGCTGGTCCAACTGTAGCTTTTTGGAAACCACGATCTGCTTGCCACATTACTGATTTAATCCGTTTGGAGTTTCTAAACCAATGGGTAGCCATTTGACCTTGTAAAGAAGCTGAAGAACAAGATTGTCCTTCACATTGACCGGCTCCGGTACCTCCATCTCCACAAGTACCAAACATTATACAACAATACTGTACACTGTATGGATACACCTGAGCTACTACATAACGTCCTTGAGGACTACGGTCTCTCCAGGCGGTCTTAAGAAGTTTACCGATTGAGAAGTCTTGAACGTGATTGTAGTTAGAATGTAACTTCCACCAAGATAGATCAACATCTTCAGGAAGTGTAAAAGTAAGATCAGGAACTTGATCATTTTCAGATCTAAGAATAACTACATGGTCGGAAGTCATCTTAGTAGGAGTCTTATAAACTAACAACAGTTTAAAAGCAACCCCGTTCTGATCTTTCACTAAGTTACCATTCTCATCCTCCATCCGAACTCTCATTTGAGGTCTAAGAGAATTCAGATCGTTTACTTGTTCTAATCTCCAATAAGTAGCAATACCAGTTTTAACTCCTGAATTTCTAGGTACTCTGGTGTAATCAATACCGTGAAGTTTCATATTATCTTCAGCACTGGCATGACACATCATCCCTACATAGTAGCCATAAACAAAATCAACAGCATGGTCAATATGTTGTAATTCTCTTAAGGTAGGGTATTGTTCACCGTTAATTGATACTCTACGGTTAAAGATATCAGATCCAGGGTCTCCAAAAGAACCGTAACAAGTAAGCCAGGGGTAACCTCCTGAAGCAATAATACGATCTGAGGCAGGTTTCATTAAACGAAGACCGTATTTTGCAATCTGATCAAACAGTAATTCAATCCACTGTTCATCAGACATATTCATATAAGTAGGGTTAGTACCTCCATTAGCTGCTGTACGGTACTTACCACCTTCCCAGGAATTCCTTCTTGCAAGCCATTGTTTACGGTAGGCATAAGAAGGAGGTAAATGTTCGGCATCCCAACGAATATAATCATAGAAGTAACTAGCTCCTTGATCATTTACAGCCATTAAATCAGTAACTAAGAAGAAGTTATAATCGGCATCGATTTCTCCTCCTTGTCTAATTAAATTAACTGTTACTGGTCCATCAATAGTACTAAATTGTTGTCCGTGTCCAATGGCCCCAGGGTCAGTAATCTTTTCTCCGTAACCATGTCCTACGGTAGTAGTACCATTTTGTGAGATCTCTTTATAACGTTTAGATCTAGGGACCAAGGCATGCCACTCATCTTCTGACAATGGACTACCATCAGGTCTAAAGATTCCATCCATTACCCCAAATCCAAACTCAGTTACTAAATTTTTACCTAAAGTAAGACCGGTTGTTTCAAGCCATTTAGTAGAATGGAATGGAGTAACTTCTTTAGGGATATCTTTTAAACTAAAGTAAGTTCTAGGTTCATAGGAGTTATCATACAACTGAGCATCAGTCATATAGAAACTAGCTCCTCCTCCTCCAATCGGTGGTACGGTAGTCTGTGGACGGGTGGTAGTAGGCCCTACTGGAGTAGTGGTAGTGGTACCAGGTACTGTAGTATTTCCACTACCAAAGGCGGTTACATTAAAAGTAGATTGAGCAACACAACTAGGAGCCTGTTTATCAAAAATTTCTACTAAATAAGTACCATTTTCAGTAATCCCATCACCCTGTACATTGAATAAGATGTACTCATATCCATCAGGAATATCATTAACATCTCTTTCTTTAATAACAGCTCCATTAGTACGTTTCAGTTTGAAATTGTAATTTCTTGTTCCTGATAACATACCAGCTAATTTAGCTGCCTTTAAGAACTCTTGTCCGGTTTCTTGGTATTGAATTACATCAACAATTGATAATGTACAAGTAGGTGATGTAGTTTGTGAACACTTATTGGTGGTAATTAAATTAAAGATCGGAGTAGCCCAGTTAGAACCGTTAATAAGGTTAGAACTTACAACCTGGATATACACCTCACCAAAATAAGTAATTGGTACTTCAAATGGAGTATTAACTCCTGAAGTTGATTGGAATAGTACTCCACCATCAGAAACCCTTCTAACCTTTACAATGTAAGGGTTGATGTTAGGGAAAGAAGTAGATACTCCAAAGATTAACTTATTTTGGTTATTACTACATACTACTTGAGGGAGTGAGTTGGGTGAGAACTGAAGATCACAACCTTGTGGGTAAGTATTGAAGTAGTAAGGTAAAGAAACACTACCCCTAGAAGTAGAAGTAATAGTTACCTTTACTTCACCGTTATAAGTGATTGGAGTAGAAGTAGTATAAGGCATCACTGTTACATTCGTCTGTGAATGTAGGAGTGAGTTATCACTAGCTTTTCTAACTTCTACAGTGTAAGGACCTACATACCCTTCTGATTGTGAACCTCCGTTGATTCTAAGGAACGATTGTGTCCCTGAGAAATACATAGCTACTGAAGTAACTTTAAGGTCATTAATACCAGGAAGTGTAGTACCAGGGATGGTAGTATTTCCACCATCTGTTCCTAAGTCCAAACAATTTACTCTTACTCCAGGAGGAGTAGCGGTTAAAAGAGTTGGTTCTGCTACCCTTTTAAAGGCCTCAAAACAATCAAACGGAGTCATGTCATATACAGGACATTCCCAATAGTAAGGTTGTTCGGGATCTAAGGAGGGGTCTCCAGATTCAACTCTTAATTGAATATACTTCTTAAGAGCCATTATTGTTAGGGATTATTTGCAATGGAGTTGATCTAAAATTAACTACTTTTAATAAAATTAAAAAATCATGTTAGTTAACATCAATACAGATGTTCAGATCTTGAAGAACGTAGTTCTTAGTTTCAATACAGATAGTTTCTCCTAATTCAAAGTTTATACAATATACATCACCTACATTTTCATAGTAAGGTAATGTAGAAACTCCTACACACTTAGGGTCAACTTCAGTAACATCTTTACAATTAAAATCTTCAGGACAAGGGATTTCTGAATAGACCTTCCTTCCAACAGTTGGAGAACATGGATTCATGTCCTCCAACTCTTCATAACATTTTTTAGCCATTTTGTTAAATGTAAGCAGTTAAGTTAGGTTTAACTTCTACGATAGTCCCTCCATTAGTTCTAAATATAATAGTTGTATCATATCTAGCTTTTTGAGGAGGGGTGGCTGGAGTAGTTAGTTTTGATTGATAGTACCACCCTGTACTTAAACCTACAAGTTCACTACCCATTTTCAAGACTTCATCTTTTGAACGTAAAACTGCTCCACCAATTCCATTCCCATTAGGAAATCTCTGAGCAGAATTACCATACAAGAAAGCATCTTCTAAATCAGCATAATCTTTGAATGGTACTGATGTATAAACACCGTTAGTTACATACCTACGTTCTATCCAGATTGAGTGGTTATAGTAAGTAGGTGTTGAACAAGGATTAAAGTTACAAACCTGAACAATTTTACCATCTAACACTTGTATAATTCTAAAGGGTTGTAGATTATTATCAAGTAATATATAGAACCCGTTAGGTATAGTAAGACAACTACTTAAATTTGAACTATTCCAAACTCTGGAACCGTTAGTAACTCCCCCTTCAATTACAAATGGGAAACCAGTAGCATTTCCTGAACAATATCTATCAATTGCTTGTAGACAACTTTGATAAGGAACACCTCCAGTATCTCTTCGTGAATTATAGGAAGTAAAAGGTCCTGACTTTTCACAACCACTACCTCCACTTGTAGTTTTAATGATAGTTACTTCATTAGAACGTGCTGACTCAAATTGTCCACAATTGGTAGAGGCGGTAATCTTGTCATTGTTGTTAACTGAAGAGGCATTGAAAGTAAGTACTTTCTGTCCAGTTCCAATTTCATCAAAGAATACACCGTTTCTATAGAATTTAACTCCCACAGTAGTACATTGGTAAGAAACATTGATATTAAAGTTACCTCCAGCTGTTACATCAATTGATGTTGGTGAAAGAACTGGTTTTTCATTACAGAAACAATGATCATACAAGGCATAAATCCTACCATCAACAATATGTATTACATTAGATTGTGATACATAGAATCCGTTAACTGGGTGGAAACAATTATTAAGATCATTATTTCCTGTTAAGTAAACAATTCCTCCAAGTTGAGTTGAGGAGGTATAGTAGGTAAAACCAGTATCTCCATTACAAGCCCTATCACAGGCATCCACTACTGATGGGTAAGCTACATTGTAACCTGGAGATACTAAGTACCATTCAGATAACCCTGGTTTCTGACACCCCGGAGGTGGAAGAGTTGTTTGAGGTTGTGTTGTTTGTGGGTTAGTAGTTTGTGGCTGTGTTGTTTGAGGACGGGTAGTGGTTTGTGGAATAGTGGTTACTGGTTGTGTTGTTTGAGGGGCAGTAGTAGTTTGAATGGGGTTAGGTCTAATTACTACTTGAACATTCAATGGACAACTAGGATACTCAGTATCAGTAATTATAATATTGTAAGCTTTTCCTACTGTTAACCCATCATAAGAAGCCCTAAAACCAATTTCAGAATACCCCGGATCTAATACTCCTGTTGTACGGTCTTTCACTACTTGTAAGGTAGTAGTATCAACAAATTGTAAACGGTATTCCCTTCTTCCGGAATACATTCCTGATATTTTCATTACAAAATAATCAAGATCGGCGGGGTCTCTATTAGCTAATGGGTTAGTAACAGATACTAAAGATAATCTACAAGGTACTTGTGTAGTGGTGATAGGTTGTGTGGTAGTGGTGGTGGGGCTAAAAGAGAAAGTCTTACTTCCAACACATATACTATACTCCTTATCATATACCTCTACTAAGTAACCTACATTAGGAGATAGTCCAATATCTAAACCATTGAAATCAATATAACCAACAGTATTGTCATTGGAATCACCTGTCCATACTGTTTGTGAAGTACTATTTACTTTAATAGTAATTGAGTAGTCCCTAGGACCGTTTAAGTAACCACTTAAGAAAATTCTTAAAGCACTTGGGATTGATTGATTGAAATTAATAATACTATCGATAATTAAACGACATGGAATAGTAGTTGGGATAGTAGTTTGTGGTTGTGTAGTAGTACCAGCTGTCTCCAAACAAACTGTACTTTCAAAATCAACTAACCATTTTACAGGAGGAATAGTAGTTTCATCTAATGTTTCCTTACATAAGATCTTTCCTGTTCTTCTATAAAGAGGTTCAACCCCATTAGGACAATCATCTTCTGTACAAAAGATCTCCCCTTCTGGTTCCCAACTAGGTAAAGTACTCCTAGTTTCACACACCTCTCCCTCACATGGTTCTGAATAAGAAATACTACCTACCTTAACCCCACACCTACCATCATGTAGATAGATAGTAGTCTTCTTGGAAAATTTCTTACCATCATAAATGTAAGGAAAAAGGCAATCTTGGTATTGATCAACACTATGTGAGAATAAGTTATCAGAAACACATTCAGGACAATCTTTAAGATTCTGTACCATCGTAAGAATCCATTTAGTACCTTCCTGTGTACAGATATTAGTATCAATTTGTTCTTTATAAGAATCCCTACCAATACACTTAGTCCTACCTGTATCAATCCATATGGGAGATTGTTCACAATTACAATCTTCATCAGTAGAAGATGAGATCTTATCTTGTGAACTTTCTACAGTAACTAAGTGTAGATTATAAGGGAGTAGGTACTTAACAAAATTAGCTTCAATCTGATCAATAGTGGCATCAGATCTATTCATAAGCCATAATGAAAGAAGATTCCTCGTTTGTACAAATCCTCTAGAGAAAGGAGTTGAAATTGGAGCAATCTTAACTTCTTTTACCAAGGCATTACCTAAGGATCCATTACTATCATTCTCAATTAAAATCTGTGGAAGTAAATAAGTAGCTCCAGGAGATGATATTAAGTTGTTACCTTTCTTAATATTAAGAGAATCCTTATCTCTTGGTTGCTTTTTAAAGCCATAGATAAATCCACGGATGGTAATATAACGGTCTGATCTTTGGAGTTTCTCTTGGTAAAGAAACCAGTTAGTATTCTGGTAAGTAGAAGAGGAAAAGGGAGTTAACTCTTGTCCTTCTTGTGAGAACAAACGGATCCCAATTGAAAGCCTACCTAAAGATGATTTCTTTACTTTAAGTGAGAACTCATAGTCAATATTGTCTGATATCCGTAGTAGATAGGGATAGAGTTCTTGAAATTCACGATTGGATGAAACTCCAGATGGAGAATTCATTCTAAGAACCTTTACTCCTTCATCCAGTTGTTCAGATAAGTTCTGTGGATTAGATTGGGGTAATAACGGATTAAGATCAAAACCAAGTTGATCTGAACTCTCATTATAGGGAAATAGATTTAGAGATTGTTTGTTTGAAATCCCTCTAAATAACGGTGATGATAAGCCAATAGACCAACCAACTTCTCCTTCCTTAAATAACTTCCAACCTAAATAATCAAATGAGTAAGAAGCAATAATTTTAAAGATCTCAGACTTCTCTCTATCTTGTAATTGAACAATTGACCCTCTACTGGTAATGTAGGAGTAATATTGTTTCCTGATTTCTTGTAAAGATCTTAAGTTCTCATCACCTCTTAAGAATAGATTCCTCTCTAATAAGAATTCAACTAATAATTCCCTTGAGAGTTCAAAAGAAGAGAAGTAACGTGAAATCACTACATAATATTCAAAGAACTTAGCAACTGATGTCCAGAAGTCCTTTGAATCTTGTGATTCAGTATTGATATAGGAAGGTACTGTCCCACCTACAAATAACTTATCAATTACACTCTTATACCAAGTATAACCTGATTCCTCTAAGTCAGTAAACAAAATAGGAAACTCATAATCTAAGAAAGTATCTTGGGTATAAGTTTCTTTAACTCCTGAGACCTGTACTTGATTGGAAGGGTCAGATTCTAAGAAGCCTTCTCTCCAAAAACGAACGGTATATACCTCTCCTGGTAACGGTAGGATAGAAAATGGTAGATTTAAAGAGTTTTCAAATTGAAAAGATTCTTGATAATAACCGTTTTTATAGAGCCTAACATAACCAGAAAAAGGAAAGTTTCCTGACATTATCAAGACACTTGTACTTTTTTCAGTAATTGGAGATAGTATCGGAATGGAGGGAACCTTTACTATCTCATTGACACATTGATCCATTAGATGAGTTGTGTTTGGTACTGGAAGTCAACTTGTTGAGGGTAAAAAGAAGGAACCAAGTTGCCTGAAAAATCTACTATTAAACCACCTTCCAAATTCAATAGTCTAAACCCTCTAAGAATTGGGAATGTATTCTTAGGAATATTAATGTCAGAATGGGGGTAAAAGTATTGATCACTTACGTAAGATATCCCATTAGTCCTTTTAGCAATTACTAACAAATCATCCCACTCTACAGTGATGTAGTTCTTTTCTCTTAATTTAAGAAGATAGTTCTGAATATTAAACATCAGGTTAAGCCTAATATTATCAATAGATTCAGTGGTATCTACTTTAACCCTTAGAGAAACATCAATCGGATACAATGGGACATTAACTAATTCAAAGCCTTTAATTGAGGAACCTAAGGATGGTAAATCGGTAAATGCCATTCTATCTTTTACCTTTAAGGATAGAAATGAAAGTTCTTCAGTAGAAAGTGTAGTACCGTTAATAGTTACAATTCCTAGGACTGTTTTGCCATTATCATTAACTCCACAATGTACAATTTTTGATACTAATGGGTTTACTGAAATACAGTATTGTTCTAACCCTGAAACTGTATTTCTTGATAGTAAATTAGCTCCTTGTTGTATACGTTTTCTAAAGTCTTCATCTCTTTCTACATCCCTTCCACCTACTGCTCCTACTTCATTAGTTACGTATTGGTGTCCTTGTAAGGTTGGAGATAAGGAAGTAAGGGTAAGGGGAGGGATATTAGCACTTGAACCAAATACTACTGATCTTAATGATAAGTACCCAAAGCCTTGTGAGGGCATGGTAAAAGGTTTATCAGGAGTAAAAGAGATCCCAGAAGAGGAGTAAAAAGTATGAACATTAGGTAAGTATTGAATACCTGGTTGACCTACCACCCTAGCCCAGAGAGTAGAGGGTGACCCTTCCATCCTTGGGGAGATACCAAAGTTTTCAGCTACTAAGTCTAAGTTATCTCCACTTGAGAATTGAGGGTAAATTTGTCCTACAGCAATGGCAATATCTTTCTCAGCTTTACCAGCCAATGAAGCTACTCCATAAGCTATCCCACCTAATACTGAGTGGTCGGATACTTTAGAAACTTTATCTGAATGGTTCAGTAGTGTTTCTAAGAACTTGGCTTTCCTTTCTTGTAAGGAAGAGGGTGAAATCGGTAGTTTATTCATCTTATCCTAATCTATTAGGGAGTGAGGTGGGTAACATTTCAACTTCAGTAAACTTAAGTGAGTTACCTTTAATGGTCTCTACTGTAAAGGTAAGTAGAAAACTATCACCTTTAAACTCCATATGGTCTACTTTAAATGATGTAAGTGTATCATCAGTCATGAAACTCTCCATCATTTGTCTTTCAAGAACAGGGAAATTAAAAATAGAATAGGTACCTCCAATAAATACTGATGTTTGGATTCCATCATCAGGAAATTCTGGATTATCACCTTGTCTTAAAGTACTTAGAATAACTACCGATTGGAATATGGTTTCATCATGTGTTAGAGTTTTAAGATCATTGTCTTTGAACTCAAAATTTCTATCAATATCTACTCCGTAGATGTTTTCAAAATCAATCTCAGATAACACTGAGTTAATAAAGAAAGTCCTACTTCCACTTAAATCCATAGGAAGTAAGAGAGGTTGACCACCCATTAAGTCATAATCTTCTTCCCTTAACTTATTCTGGAAACCAATTTCAAGACTGGAATTAACCCAATCAGAAGAATCCATAATCTTTCTCCCTACATCCTCTAGGGTTTGGTTCATATGTAAACCATGGGGGAATAGATTTGATTTATTACCCTTGATTACCCTTAAATACTTAGGGATATTCTCAATGGTTTTGGATTGTAGATAGATTTCTTCAAATAAGTTATACATCTCCCAATCTCCTGAAGTTGTATAGAAAGAGGAGTTTTGTGAAAGCCCGTTATAGACTGAATTTACTTTAGAGAAAACAACTGATTGTTGATGTAAAGAAAGAGAAGGAACCGTAACCTGTTCTCCTTTATAGTAAGAAACAATAACAGGAAAGTCCTTCTTTACAAAATTATCAAAATCCAATAAGACTTGTTCGAGATTAACTTGAAGAAGAGAGCTGAACTTGTCGAGTGATTCTTCCATCTTTATTAGGGTTAGTCTTCATTGCATTTCCAATTAATGAAGTAATTTTACTTAAGTTTCTTTGTACTAATGAATCAACAGTTAATTCAATATTGGAACGTGAGTTCATAGAAGAAAAACCTTCTAATGGAGCTACTTTAGTAAGTGTTAGAGAATAATCCCAGATCATGTTTCTATCCTCTGATTGTCTGAAACTAAAATCATTAACCTCTACTACATGTTTTTGATTAAAAGCTAAGTTATATAGGTATAGATAACGAGGTCCGATTTCATCCAATCTAAGTGATTCCTGTAAAATACCTTCTAAGATCTTACAACATCCGTACCCAGTCTTTACATCATAACTAAAAGTATTCTTAGCTAGTTTGAACCCATCAGACATCTTAAAGTTTTTGAAATTATAACCTGAACCCCCTAATGATAGATAGTTCCTACCAATCAAAGCCTTAAGACTACGTCCAAAAGTACCATTCATAGTTACTGTACCTAATTGGTAGGTGGGGTCTGATAGTACCATTACACCTCCTAAGGTCTTGGTGATCTTAGTATTGTTACTTTGAGGTAAGGACATGGCCTGTGGATTCACAGGAAATATAAAGTACTGTAGAGACTTTTTATTGGCATCAACCAACTCCAAAGCACACATATAAGTTTCAAACTCATTGGGATACAGAGCTGATAGGGCTGTTTTACCAACTGTACTATAGAGGGCTTTTTTTGCTAATTGAGCTTCAAAAACATTCATGATAAACCTCCTTGTGGGATAGTAATAGGGGCTGGGTTAGAAGAAACTCCACTGTTACCTACTACTGATATAACTCCAGATGGAATATTAACTTGTGCTGACTTAATAGAGTCAACAATAAGAGAAGATAAGAACTCTGAAAAATTTTCAAGGGCCTGTTCTGGGTCTTGAACTTCAGAATTCTTATCTTGTAAATACCCTTTAATTCTACTTTTGATTGTCTCCTTAACTAACATATACACTAGTAGATAGAAAGTCTTCAATGGATTCTTTAAACCTATCAATCTCCTTCTTCTCTACTAATGGCATACGTCCAAGTGAGGTGTTAACAGTTACTTGAGAGAGTGATGTGATAAATTTAGTAAAAAAATCTTCAAATATAGTTCCCAACACCATAGCATTCGTACCACCATTAAGTAAGATTTTTTCACTATCAATTTCAATTGAATCATTATCTAAGTTAAAAAGTGAAGAACTATCTTCTCCTCTACTATAGAGTGATACTTTTTGTGAGGAAACTTCTAAAAGATCGGAAATAATAGAGAGATTTCTACCAATTTCAATTTTCATATCTCCTGACTTCTCACCTGCTCCGTTTACAGTAACTAGGAAGGTTGGGTTATTGGTTTGTTTTGAAACCACATTAATATGAAGGAGTGAATTCTTGGCATTCCCTGAGATCTCTACTACTGATCCTTGGTAGGATTTTTTAATCTGCCACTCATCCTCTTCCATATAAGAGATCTCATCCTTATCCAAGATAGCTACTATAATAGGCTGTGAATGGGTTACTTCAGTAATATAAATCACTAATGAACCTAACTCATCAGGAGTAGATGGAAACTTTAGATAAGGAAGGTGTAACTTATCAACATATACATCATGAAGAACTCCTGATTCTTCAGTCATGATTGATAACTTGCCTCCTGTAAGACATTCTGTTAAGTATTGATCTCTAATGATCTCTTTAGGTAAGTAAACATAGCCTTTACCTACTACTAATTTATCATCTTGGAATGTACGTAACCCTATGTTATTTTTCATTAATCAAATTGATATTTTTTCTGAAAGAATTGAAGAACATCTTTATTTACTTTGAACTTAGAAAAGACTTTTTCCCTATCTAAGACCTTCTCTTCTTCAGTAGAAATAATTTCCTCTTCTTCAGTTTCAGGATAAACTTCTACTTCTGAACTATCAATTACTGGAACTTCATTTTCACTATCTACAGGTGTTGGTAGGGGTTCTGGAATTTCAACTGGTACCCCTTTAAAGAAAGTAGTAATCTCCTCCCTTCTTCTATCCCTTAACCCACCTTCATATTTTGAGCCCCTCTTAATAGCCATTGATGACCAATGTTTTACTAAGGATGTTTTATTGTTTTGGGTTGGGTTAGAAAGGTAAGTAGATACTAATTTAATAAATCTAGGGTAATTCTTTCTAAATCCCTCTACTGAATAACAAGAATTGTAAACAAAATCAAAAATGGCATCGAATTGGTTTTGTGAAAGTCCTTGAAAACAAGAGTTTACAATTCTTTCTCTTCTTGCTACATCTTTCAAAAGTACTTTTTCTCCCTCCTCTTTTGACATTACATAGGAGGCGGTATAGGTCTTGGATTCAACTTCAGATACTTGATGTCCGTAACCGATAGAATAAAGTTGGGTCCTGGAACCATCCTTATTCACTCTATAAGAATCCTCATATCTACGTGAGGAAAAACCTTCAATCCTCTTTAATTTAGAAAGATAGCTCTTAGAAATTCTATTCTGTGAAACCACAGATGGAGGAGTTGAGAAAGAATCATTAGACTTAGTAACTACTCCATCATTCTTAGTCTGTTTTACTTTAGAAGTAGTTCTTCTGGTTTCTTTCTTAACTGTCTTAAATTCATAAGTAAGATCGGTGTTAATGATATTAAAGTAAGAAACTGGAATAGAAACCCCAGGAACTCTTTGTGGAGTCATGAATTTTTCAATCATCCCTCTCTTTACCATTAAAGTAGTTTGTTCATGAAGATCTGAACTTGAAATTGAGTAGTGATGACTAACTCCTTCTACATAGAAAATTTCTCCTGTTGGTTTAAAACGAATAAAGTCCCCTCTCTTAATTCTTCTATCTAATTTGATAGTTAAACTACCTTGTCGGGTAAATGGGAGGTAGGCAGTAGATTCAATTACATATTTGTAATCTTCAAAACTTTGTGTTTCAATAGTAGAAATGAACTTAGAATCTTCATTTTTTAACTTCTTATTGTAAGGAAGGTAGTTATGAATGAATTGATAAGGACGATTTCCATAGATCTCAACTAACTCCTCTAATACTATCGGAGGGAGGTAGAAAAGAGAAAAATCATCTGAACCACCCAAAAAGGACATCTTAGGGGTAAAGTGGTACCAAGTATAAATGTCTGATTCATTGAATGAAAGGCTCTCAGAAAGTACATTCTTATCATAAATATCAATGATTATGGATGGAGCAGCTTCAATGGCTGAATTAAGAGGGACATCAGGGGATGGGTTAGTTAGATAATCACCTCTTAACATCCCTTGTAATGAAGAGGCATTAAAAGGAGGTTTTCTAACGGTAAAGAAATATTGGTCACCGTAGGTATCACCTGAAAACTCAACGAAAGGTTCTTGGCAAACTTTTTGAAAGAAGTTAAGTAATGAACCTTGCATTGAAGCAATACTTCCATCTACTACCCTACGTTCAGATACACTTTGGTCGATAACTAAGTTAATTAGTTGCCAAACACCAGACATTGGTTTAGAAACGGTTTCCCGTTTCTCCTGTGAGGTATTTTGTGATTGTACATAGTTAACTACTTCAATAAAGGCTGAAAGTTCAGATTCTACTAAACGGGTAACTGATCCTGATTCAATTTGAGAGATATCAGGTTCAGGAAGTAAGGTAGTAAAATCATCTCTAAAGACTAATTGGGTATCTTCAAACAATGTCCCTTTATAAGTAAAAGGGATCTGTATCCCTACATCTTTAGTAAGTGAATCTTTGAACTGTTCAACATAGTTAATAAGTTCACTTAAAGCTTGTAGACATAATGAGTCTTCTAACTCAGGAGAATCAACGGTAAGTTGATTAGTAAGCCTGGCTTCTTTTACATAGTAGAGTGCCTTATCATAATGAAATCTAGAAGCCTGGTAAGCACTATCAAATTCAGTTATTTTTTTATTATCAATTAAGTTCTTACTCTCAAGGAAACTATTTTTTTTAGGATAGGAGGCAAATAACTCATCAGGTACTATTCTAATGGATGAGAGTTGATTAAGTACAAACTTTAAAATATCCTCAATTGAGTTATAGTGGTAGATGGTAAAGAAAAGATTTCTCCCGTCCATATTTCTAAGAGTAAACGGGGAATCAGGTTTCAACTTACCTAAGGTTTGTTTATTGAATTCAGAAGGGAAGAAGTAAGTTCCTTCATCAATTAACAACTTCATACAATCTCTCCCTGAGATACTAATAGATACACTAGCTTCCCCAGGAGTAGAAGATATCTGATTACGGTCAATAAACCCAATCATATCATAAATACGACCGGGGAGATCTTGAGGGAGAATACGTTTTTTTAAATCATCATCATACCTCTGTCTTTCTTCCATCTTCAATGTCTCCATTCTTATAAAGACCATATCATTATGAGAGAGGAGGGTATGGAAAAGAAAGTTCTGACGTTTAAAAAAGAGGTGTTTGGATAAGTTACCTTTTCTCTTTTTTACAATATGTGCTTTTGAGAAATAGTGTCTTCTACCGTTATAGTTGAAGTATTGGATGTTTTGTTGGGGGATAGTCCAACGATCATTCTGATCCCTCTCACAAACAAGAGGAGGAAGAGTAAAAGAGAAATTACCACCATTGGCTCCAACATTAGTATTGATATCAATTATGTAATCAGTTACATCAATTAACTTACCTTGCATTGAGTAATCACCAGGATCTGAAAGTGCCCTAACCCATACCCAAACGGTAACTCCAGGAGAACGTTTGGTAAGTGTAGTTAAATCCTCCCTACCTTCATCAGGAGTATTTACTTGTACATAACCCTTATCTTTCTGGAGTTTTAAAAGCTCTTTAGCTTTAAAGATAGTAGTATCGTTAGACACAACTTGTACTTGTGAGAGGTCTAAGAGTTTACCAACCGTTGAGGCTTTGGATTTAGGGATATAGAGAACAGTTCCAACTTTTAGGAGTAGTGATTGGGCTGGTACTGATTTATTCAAAGAAGTCTCAGTAGGAGTATACATAGAAAAGATACTAGTGAGGTTAGTCTCATTATTAGGACCTTTGAATTCTAAGAACTCATCTGGATTCTGTTTATAGGCAATACCGGTTTGTTTTGACAAAAATTGTCCCAAGGTTTTTACCTCAGGACTACGGTGTGTGAATTCGTAATAATCTTTTTCCATTAGAATAAGTTCTTAATCTCAGTGAATATATCTCCAACCGATGCATCTTTACCAGGTTTTTTGGTTGGGTTAGATCTTGGAATAATCATCTTACCGTTAGACATCTGGATCTCAGCTCCTGAGAATACCATCTTAATAGTTTCAGTAATGGAATGTCCAATCTCTTTTAATCCAGGACCGATACCTTCAGCAAATCCATTTTTGATAGCTGCTGTCATTTTCTCCATCTCTGTAGTATTCATCTCCGCCTGTGATTGAACAGTACCACGAGACATCATACCTTGTAACTCTTTATCTGAAATCTGACCATTGATGATTTTATCTTTGTTTTGTACAAGTGTTCTAATGGCTTCAGGAGGGAGTCCAGAGAAAAGACCTTCTGTAAGGAACATCTTAGTTTGGTCATCACCTCCAAAATCATCTAACCCTTTCAATACATTCTTTAAGTAGCCTGAAGTCCCAAGACCTTGTGACATCTTAACTTTAAGATCATAAGCTCCTTCATTGGGGAACATATCTCTTAAAGTAGAATAGAGAAAGGCTTTACCTCCATCAGAACCAGGAGAAGCAAGTCCTTGATTAATGGATGAATAAAGAGCCATGGATCTGGGGTCTTTAATGTTATACATACCACCTAATGATGATAGGTTTAACATGGTATCCGTTACCAGGCCAGAAGTAACCTTTGTATTGGTTGTCAGGAGTTCTTTTTGTAAAGAGGTAAACTTACCAAGGAATTCAGGAAGAAAGGTTCTATCACCGTTTTGAAATACCGTCTTCTCTCCCCTCTTTAAAATACCTCCTGCTAACTTAATTAAATCTTGATTTTGTCTAAGATCTAAGATACCCATTGAGATATTACGGTCAATTCCGTAACCTTTTTCAAGCATCAAAATGTCATCAGTGTCCCTGGTATTGTTTTTAGTGGAACCATTCCTTCTAGCTACCTCTGTTTGTACTTGGGCTACTTGTGCAAAATCAAGACCCATTCCTTTTAAATCAGAAGTAGCTAAATCTCTTCCAGTTAAGGCTCTTGTTCTAAATTTAGAACTTAAAATCTCCTCTTGGGTAGTAACCGAACGTAATAAAAGATCAGTTACGGTATCCATTAAACCTGGAACCAAAATTGAGGCAGCTATCCCGATTGGATTGGACTTAGCAGCCATTCCAATTCCCATTCCAAGGGTTGAAGAAACCAAGTGGGAGGTAGCTTGGAAACCATCAACTCCATTTTGTGTATTACTAACTGCACGTGCAGAATTTACTAACCTATCCAGTAAGGCATATCGAGTAATAGCCCTAACGGTGGAGTCTTCTTGTTCTTTCTTTTTTCTTTCAGTATTACTACCTGAATCTTCACTTTCAGATCCTTCATCTTTCTTATCTTCCTGAGGGTCCCCTAAGGACTCTTTAGCTTTATCTTTATCTGATTGTTCGTTACCTAAGTCCTCAACCTCATCTTCAATACCTTCAGAGTTCCGTTTATCATTTTCAGTTTGTTCTCTATGAAATCTACGGTTCTGTCTGAGTTGTTCTCCTAAGAGTTTGGTTTGTTCTCTTTGTTCTTGGTAGGCTTGTTTTTCTTCTTCACTTAATTCAGGAACCATCAAAGGTTCTGAATCACGTTGTGCTTTTTCCTCTTCAGTAAGTGGGTTATCAGGAGTAGGGATTCTTCTATCTAAAGCCCTATCAGCTACTAAAGAAAGGTTATTGAAACGTTCTTCGATAACCTCCTCACTAGAACGTTTCTTTCTTTCTTCAACATCAGGAGTTGAACTATCTTCTTCAACTAAATCTTCTCTCCCCTTTTTTAAAGAGTTACTTATTACTTGAAAAGGTACATCATGTTTATCTGATTGATCTACTTGAGGAGTTACCAAAGTAGGTTCAGATACTGGAATAGTAGTAGGAGGTACTAAATTCTCAACTTGTTCTTTCTGGCTTTCTTGGGATCTATTAAATTGTTCTTCAAGTTCCTTAGTAAGTAATTTTACTTGATCTTTTAAAGAATCAATTTTTAGTTTAGACTCTTGATATTCGTCCCTTGCATTTTCCATTGAAGCCCGATATTCATCTCTGGCTTCTTTGGTCTGTTGTTTTACATACTCCTCCCGTTGTTTGGGATCTTTAATCCCTTTGGAATCTTGTTGAGCATCAAAGATTTGGTTATCTCTAACTTCTCTTGAAGATTGAAAGGTCTCATCTCTTTCAAGACGAGCCTTTCTTTCCAATGCTGCTATCTGTTCATTGATAAGTTTGGTTTGTTCTTTAGAAGAAGAAGCTGACTTTTGGGCAGTTTCGACCATACTTTTGAATAACTCTTGAGATTTCTTATCAAGGTTACTCATGGTTTGAAACACTCCGTTATCAACGGCATTGAATACTATATCCTTCTTCATTACTTATCGTTGTATTCTGATAAATCCAAATTATCAAAGAAAGCATCACCCATAGAATCTCTCTTTTTAATCCAAAGACCTTGGGAGTAATCTTCTTTTTCTTTTAATTCAATTATTCTTTCTTCAATTAAACAATCAAACAACTTCTCCTCCCAATACTCAAATAAAATATCAAGGTAATTAATTTCTTGATGTTCTTTTGAACCAAATGAAATCCCGTGTTTCTTACGATACCATCTATCTAAAGGGAATCTTACGTTCCATTCAAATATTTGTTTGTTGAAATCATTATTGACCATTGGTGTTAGTAGGTTCAGAAGTAGAGGCTTCAGTATTCTGGTTAACTGAAGCAATTACTTTCATCCACTCTTGGTACCAAGGTAAAACACTTTCACTATAGGCAAGGAAAAGTTGTCTTGAATGAATCATATCCAGATCTTCAATCTTACCTACATTTAGGTCTTTAAGGAGTTGTGGACAAGTTACATTAAAGAAAGCAATCATGTCAATCAGTAGACGTGAGTAATGTCCATTGTCTCCGTTGTAATCTAATTCACTATAGTAACCTCCTGATAGCTTACTCTTCTGAGCATTAATAGCAAGAAATTGACCGGTAGTGGGAAAACTAATGGAGTAACCAACTTTGTCTACTAAAAAACTTAATGTTCTTGAGGGTGTTTGTAAATCTTTCATGATATTAGAATAGTAGTTAGATGTGTACTAAAAGTAATATTTCTTGTTAAGATTACAAAGAAAAAGGATACCCAGAAGTCTGAGTACCCTTTGTTTCACTAAACCACTATTCTACTATTTTAACTGTACTACGGGAGTAAGTACTTTGAATGACTGGTTCTGTGTTGCCAATGAACCTTCTGATACATCAAAGCCATCACCTTCAATAAAACACTTCTGGAGAATGGCAAAAGGTTCCATTTTAGGAGTGATCATACGAGTAACAGGATCAACTGAATCACCTACTTTTTTATAGAGTTCAATCGTTACTCCTGTTTCATCTAATACCAAGTTATCTTCAAATGAATCACCACCTGTAAATACTTGTGAGTAAACTGATGAAGATAAACGGTTGATAGCTCCAGGGATACCTGCTGTAACAAAGTCTACAACAAATGTACTACAACTAAGGGAACCAGCCCATCCGGTTACTGGAGCTTCTGAAGCCATGACCGTTCCAAGGCCTCTTACTTCATCACGTCTGATGTTTTCTGAATAACGGAAATCCCTGATCTTTCCGACAGCTTTACCATCTACTTTTACAATTGCTAAGGGACCGGTAAGTACCATATTTTGATTAGTTTTCTAAGATGAAACCAGTAAAGACAATTTTATTAACTTCAAAGTTGGGAACAAATTCATACTTAACATCTGCTTTATCACCATCAAATGTTATTTGAACATTACCACCTCTTAGAATTAAGTTGTCTTGTAAGTTAGTAGCCGTACGTGATTTAAGGTAATTCTCCACCCAAACCTTTAACTCCGGTGCTGATACCGTAGATCTATTAGGACCTTGTTCGGTACCAAAGAATCGTTTCTTACCTTCAATCACTAACTCCTTATTCAACTGTTGTTTGATTCTTTCAAGTTGAATTGAATAAGAATCACCGTTAGAAAGAATTAAGGTATTGTTATTCTGAAGTGAGTTGATACCTTGTTGAATTGAAGATCCAAGCTCTCTATCAGGGATAGTTACTAAGATTCCCTTTTTCTGGGCATACTCTCTCTGTGAAAGAGTAAGTTGGTGTCTTTCAGCTGGTAAGTTAAGTACTTTGAATGTAAGTGGAACTTGTGGCTCTAACCCACAAACACGACCCATTACACGACCGGCTTTTAAGTAGGAACTCTTATCAAAAAGACCTACATAAGGAGCTACAAAATCTCTATACCCTCCATGTACTACAACTGCCCTTGTACTATTAAGACCTTCTACTGCCAATGTAGATTGTCCGGTTGGTCCCCATGAAGTTGCATCATCGGCTCCTCCAACGTATAGATCTTTTTTAAATCTAGCTACTTGTTGGCAGTAGTAAAGAAGTTTCAAGTTATCAACTGAAAGGGCATTAGAACCTGAATCCGGTGCCAGAATAACACTAAAATCTAAATCCTCAAACAATTCAATTAACTTATCAAGATTGGAAGTACTATAAGTCTCAGTACCACCGGTAAAAGGCTTAGTGGCATTGGCTGTAAGATCACCAGCTACAAATGAAGATGGTAAGGTACCAGTAATCGTTCCAATAGAGAAGTAACTTAAGAATGTTGGATCATTCTGTAAATAGTTAACTAACTCAGCTGGAGTTGAGAATAGAGGTGAACTAACCAACCGGTTTAATGAATTAGTTGGGTCAGGAGTTACACCGTTATAGTACTTACTAGTTTGGTAAGGGAGTAGTCCAGTTGAAGAACTTACGTAACCTTCAATCATATACTGGGAATTCTGTGAGATCATCTTTAAAAGATAACCTTGTGATAGAATTCCTGAAGTATAGGAGGCTACAGTAGAAAGTCCTTCTGCCCGTGTTTTAATCTGGATACTATAAGCTGTATCACCAAGGGTTAAAAGTACACTTGAAGGAGCCGTGGTAGCTGCCCGTAAGACATACAATGAACTAACCCCTTCTACATCAGAACCAATACCGGCTGGTTTAAAAAGGTTAAGACCTAGATCCCAAAGTTCACCTCCCCTAATTACCTGTCGGTAGTCAGTTAAGTTTTGAACTTCTAGGATTGATCCGATACCTTGGAAGTTAGCTGAACCAACACCAATGACATCAGAGAAACCAGCTCCTCGTCCGGTATCAATTAAAACAGCTCTTCCAAAGGAAGCTGCTACTGGTGGAGTTGTCACACCAGACTTAATAAAAGAATATACTCCTGGGAGTCGTGTGGTTTTTCCACCAATAGAAACCTCTCTTGCCATTTTATGGGGGATTTGTAATTGACCTAAATATAAGAAAAATGTATGAGTAAAAATTACTCTGTAACTATACTAGATACTAGAGCCTTCCACTCAGTAAGTGTTTTTAGATCTTTTGAATACTTTTTCTTGAAAACAAACTCATACATTTGATCTAAGGGGTGTTGATCAAGAAAAGAGTAAACATCAATTTGGGGTTCTTTAGTATTTGCCATTTTAAGGTGTGATTGTTGTGATTTCTTCTGTTGGAGTACCGTTAATATCAAAGTCAGTTAGGAATGGAAAATCAAAAGGTGAGAGTACTGAAGTTTCATATTGAAATGTAATCCCGATTAACTTTAGAAATATATTCCCTGGAGAATTTAATTCCTGATACTTAGATATATCTTGTCCTGAGATCTTTAGATTCTCAATACCTTCCATTGATAGTGATTGGGTGAAACCAATTAACAATGTTTTATACAGGTGGTAAAGAACTAAGGCTTCATTGGAATTATCAGTAAATATAGTAAGAGAGTAGTTGGCATTAAATCTACGAGTTTGAATGGTTTTGTATGTTTCATTCTCATCAAGTATACTTCTATATCCTTCGTCCATACCCATCCCATTCTCACCGTAAGATTCAGATCCTAGATTAAGATAGATAGATGGGTACTTAGTTACTTGCATATTATAGACAATATCAATATTCATTCTCCTTGTATCCTTACCTGAAGCTAGGAAAATGGTTTTGATTTCATCAAAATATCCATACCTCTCTAATTTAAGGTGTTGTAGGAGTTTATAGAGGTAGGAGTTTTGTTCATTGTTTTTATTGTTCTTAAGGTCAGAAGAAATAAAGGAGGTAATACTTTTAAGTTTCTCCAGTAGAATTACTTCAGGTGCAGTTACAATTTTATTCATCTCCAAAGCCTAAATTGATTAAGTTGATATCGATTGCTTGTGAAATTGTTTCCTCCAATGGGAAATTATCAATATTTTTTTGAAAGAGATTGAACTCTTGTATTCCTTTATGAATCCAAGAAAGAGGATCTGAATCCATTGAAACCCTACGGAAGGACCCGTAAGTATTTTGTCCGGTTACTCCATCTTTCTGTTTAAAGGCTCCTTCAAAGACTGAATGTTTATGTTGATACATTCCAAATAAAACCTTTCCATCTGAGGAAAGAATAGAAGGTCTTATTTGTTTCTTATCATGGGGAGATGGGATTTGTTCAGGAGTAAGTCCTTCCGATCTCTCACCTCCTGGAAAAGAAATAGGAGTGGGTTGTTTCTGTAATACTTTATAGACAGCTTCAGGTAGTTCTAAGGAAAAGAATCCGTTATCTCCTACTACTCCTGGAGTACCTAATCTAAAAGGTATGGTAAGGTATCTTTTACCGTTTTTACCTACCTTAATCTTCTTAGAAGACATGAATCCTTTTTTCATATCAAAAGGAGACATACCTTCCTCAACCATTCTTACTAAAGGGTCTTTGGTATAGTCCAAGACTACGGTCCCGGACATCTTACCACTATCAATAACTTTAATAGCTTGTAAGTAATTCTGTCTAGTAGACTTAAGGTGGTCCATGGCTTGTTGTTCAAGTCCTTGAGCCCACCTGACAGTTACTTCCTTTACCACCCCGTCCATGAACTGATCAAGAGTTTCACGGTCCATTGTGAACTCCTCAGTTAAGGACTGGGTATCAATAAAAATAGGACTATTCATCGATTTCTTCTTTCTTCCAATGTTTTTCTCCTCCTATCCTTACTCCCCAAAACATTATTAATGATTGAAAAACTGATACATTGGCTTCAAAGAGTTTAGATATGAACCAAATATCAGCTAGTTTTCTAGCTCTAAATGAGGTCTTCACTCCCTTAAGTATCTTATACCGATAGAGGTAATCATGGATAACAGAAGGGTTACAAGCAAGACCATGTGGAGGGATGAACCACCATAACCAAGAAGGAACTGAAGCAAAGTCAGTTTTAAACCCTGCTGGAATGGTAAGTTTCTGTCCGTAGTACCAGAAGACTACGGGAAACATTACCTCATAACGAGTAGTATTCTTTCTTCTTCCTTCTACTGAAACTTTCTTTACCCAGATATTGGGATAGATGTTCTCTTTTGATCTTTCTTGTAACTCCTTCTCTTCCATAATAAGTAGATTATGATACTAAAGTTAATGATGTTTGATCCCAATCTGAAGTATTTCCAGAAGAGAGTTTTGTATACTTCATCCCTCCACCTGTAATATTGGGGTAAAATACTACTGATCCCTCTTTATAAGTACCATAAGAACTATTTAGAGATGACTTAGTAGGAGCTGAAGTAGCTGTATTAACAGTATAAGTTTCATCTTTACTAGTAATACTAAGTCCTTGCCAAGTAGTACCATCATAATACTCATATTGATTGGTAGATTTATTAAATATCAACAAACTTGTAGTTAAGGGTGTAACAAACCCTCTTTCTGAAGTAGTTAATCTAGGTATTAAGATACCTCTAGTAGTACTAAACACTTCAAAAGCTGTTCCACCGTTTGGAAACTTTACACCTACTCCTAAAACATCACCTACTGAAGTTAAAGTTGTTCCAGTTCTCCTTCCAACTCCTTTAAATTCAATAAAATTTAATTGATTGGAGTCTGATGTAAAGATATCAGTACCAGAAGAAGTATTACTAATATCAGAATCAATAACACTTAACTTACTAGTTGAAGAAAAAGGTGTTCCTTGAACTCTAAAAGAAGTAAATAATGAGTTAATACTATTTACTCTATAGTTTGAAATCTGTGTAATTCCTGTTCTAGTACCTTCAGCATATACACCCCACAAAGTACTATAGTTAGAGTCAGAAACAATATTTAAGCCATCTATATCTAGTGAGTAATTACCAGCTAATACTTCTACAATCCTAGGAAAGAATTGTGAGCTGTTTAAAATGGTAGGAGTACCTGATAGATTTATGTTTACATTTTTTAGAAATATCTTACTATTATTAATCAATTTAGTGTTAATAATAGAAGGGAATGAGTTTACTGAAACTTCTGGTGAGCCAAAACTAGTATAACTTAAATTCTCTACTGTAATAGATTCACATTCTTTTGTACCAGCACCGTTAGGGTTCAGATTCAAAGCTGTAGCATTAACTGATCTTAAACCATTAGGGTTCTTAACTAACATATTCTTAATTCGAATATGACCTAACCTTATGTTAGCTGAACCTTCTGATCCAAAACTAAATGCTCTTGAACCTTGATAAGTTAGATTACAGTAGATATTACTTACATTAAAGCTTTGGTTCTTAATATCTTCAGGTTGTCTAAAATTGTTAAAGTATAGTAGGTAGTTTTGAGATCCCTCCATATTAGCTCCATCAATCTTAACATCCATTAAGGCATTAATCTCAATGGCATTATCACCACTATTTGTACCTACAAAATCCTCTACAACTACCCTCTTACCGTATCCAAATCCTCCGATATGTAAATTAGAACAAGCATAAAATACAGGAGGGAGTGTAGTTATGTAGTGCCTACAACGTATTACTTCAATATTATCAAAGTAGATATTTGCTGAAGATGTAGATCCACCACAAAAGCCATTAATCTGAAAACCTCCAGTACCTCCTGTAGCTACCACATTCTCTAAACGAATATTAGTAACTTTATTTTGTACTGATTCATCAGGGTTAGTATGAAAAGGTGAAATTGTTAAAACACCTGCTCTTAACCCACTAGAATATTCAGGAATATTGTAGATTTTAATATTCCTTAGTAACCAAGAATCAGCATTAAATCTACCAATAAAAGCATTATTAACTCTGGAACCAATAAGTACGTGATCAGAACTTAAGGCATTGGCTTGATTATTTGCATCAATTTCAAAATTTTCAATTAAGTAATTGTTAAAGTTTTGATTATTGGAGGTTTTGTTTAGATCAAGAAAACGTTTCCCTGTAGAAGTAAAAGTTACTTTTGAACCTTGTCCATCAATTCTTAATGTATTTGTTAATTCAGGAGGCAGTTTTGGTACTGTCCCCCAAAGGTAGTCATTTCTCTTAGGGAATGAAATCTCTCCACCGTTACTACCAATTGAATTAATAGCTTTTTGAAGTGCCAATCCTGCATCATTACTGATATTAAACCAACCTAAACTATATGAATTATTAAAAGTATTCCTCTTATAAAAATCAGAACCTATCTTAAAATATATAACATTATCAACATCTAAGTCAGTAAGTTGTAGACCTCCTGTTTTTAATGTTGCCTTATTACAACTAAACTCTTCACCTGTATACTGATCTAAGATACCATAGATTGAGTTTGATGATCTCAAAGCATTAGTTACATCAGAAGAAAGTACATAACCCTTTATAAGTGAGTTATCTAATTTTCCATCAGAACCAAGTCCAGCATAACCATTAACTTGATTTTTTTGAGAAATACTTTGTTTAGTACTTAACCCATCATTAAAGTCATTATTACTTACTTTAGAAGCAAGAGCTGAATTTACATCAGAAGAATTAGCTTTAGTACTAAGACCATCTGAAAGTTCAGTTTTAGAAGCTTTCTGATCCAATGCAGCTTGTTGAGCTGTAGAAATAGGAGCATTATTAAGATTAATTTGTTGGTTAAATCTTTCCTCCTTCTGTCCGGCTATTCCGTTATACCAATAAGTATTGGTTTTAACTCCATTGGTATATAGGTCAATTTCAAGGTTTTGTGGACCTTGTAAGAAGTTATTAACCTCAGTCTGGTTATTTGCCACCACTGATACTCTTACTTTGGTGAGATCAAGGTTTATCGTATCCTGTTTTTGATTGACTTCTTCAACTATACTATTGAACTCAGTATTAGTAAATCTATCACCGGGGTTTTTTACTGGGATGTTAAGCATTAGAATAAGTTTTTAAGATTATTGAATGTTACATAAGATACTCTGTATAATAGAGTAAGTTAACATCTGTGCACCAGCTGGACTTGGGTGATGGTCAATATTATTGATAATGGTTGGAATGGTAGAGTCAGAAGGGTTTTGGAATTGTGTAGGCAGTAAGTTCTCATTACGTAGTCCATATTCACGTTGGAAACCAAGATGTGTAGTACAGAGGAAAATCTTCTCATTCTGACGATTATCAAATTTAGAAATATAACTTTGATTTTGAGTCATTCTTCCTAACTGTCTAGAATCAGAATCATTATTACTTTTTCTTACTTCAGCTCCTGGTACCATACAAACAATAAACTTGGCATCTGGTAGATCAAGTTTGATATTTGTAATCATTTGATTAATACGTGTTCCATCTCCCCCATTCATCCCTAGGAAGAATATAAATAGCTCTATTGGTGGAATGTTATA